>SWCB01002714.1_pt1 | contig 89105 bp, 71 predicted proteins | sample 4692901 | NCBI WGS metagenome assembly SWCB01 (sample SAMN10267276, study PRJNA491770) | bioreactor metagenome | isolation source: DHS bioreactor inoculated with subseafloor sediment | place: Japan: off Shimokita Peninsula | collected 2006-08 | reverse complement strand
AAAAAAACAGGTGTAACGGTTATTATACCAGTACTTTCAACCCCTTTAGCAATATTAGAAAAGTATAATTTTAATGTTCCTATTTTCACCAATCAATACTACAACCGAGAGTTAAAGAAAATATTAAGTATTCATAAATTATTTGAAACCTTAATCCCAGTTAAAAGAAGAGTAAACAAACAAACTACAACTACATATGTAATGAAAAGAATAATGATAAGTTCGCACACTTGCAGACGCACAATGATAACTTTATCACTTAATAATAACGTTTCTTTGCCTACCTTACAGCGTATTAGCGGACATACTAAACTTCAAAATCTGCAAAAATATGTAGCAAAGAATGTAAATAGAGAGCAATTTAATTTAATTGATTTATAATAGTACACTAACATGAGTAAGCATAAATAAGCCCCTGTAAGCAATTACAGGGGTTTATTTATATAAGTACTGAATGAAGTATTATTATAGCTTAAACAAGCTTAAACAAGCTTAAACAAGCTTAAATGATTTAATAGGTAGTATTTGTAACAATTTTTAAATATATACATATATTGATACTCATTACTAAAGGGGGAGGGAGGGTTTAAATGAAATGTAAAGCAGTAGAACCACACCTACCCCTCATTAAACACTAAATATAATTTGAGTTCTACTAATGGTAAAATTTACCAAAACTTTTAAGGCATGAAATGTAATTTGTATAATGGTAATGTATTAAATAAATACTTATTATATGTATATATTTACATATAAGGGGTAGGGGTGTATAAAGTTACATAAGTGCCTGATACCCACCCTTTCCAGAGCTTTGTAAAATATGTTCTATTTTGGGGGTAAGGGGGGGTAGTGTAATCACTTGAATTATACAATATATTAACTATAAATATAGTTTGTTTAACTTATTTGCTAAAAGGTTAAACAAAAATTGTAGTTTGTAGTTTGAGATTGTAGTCGTAAAACCGTCATAAGTTACTGATTTAAAGTTAATTAAGGCACATTGTTGTAGTGTAGTTTGCCCCCTATTCTAGAAATAAAAGGAAATAATACAATAAAAGTATAAGGTATAATTATACTATGTACTTAATTCTTTATTATATATATATATATATAGTAGTATATAACTTTAGACTACAGACTACACTACAACAATGTGCCTTAATGTAATGATTAATAGATAGTTACAGGGGAATTTTGACTACAATTTCAAACTACAAACTACAATTTACACAATTAAATTCTGTTTTTTGTAATTTATTTTGTAAAAGTCAGTATTTATATGTGTACTCTTAAATTAGTACACCAACGGGGTAACTTAAACATGATAAGTAATCCCAAAAAAATAACATTAACAATAAATTAAAAACAAAGTAAAATGAGTAAAATGAGTAAAGAAAAAAAGATTTATGTAGGTTGGACTGTAACCAATGAAGAACATTTAATATTATCTAAAATTGCAGAAAATTACAGATATAGAACACTATCACAGGTTGTCTATAATTTGATGTATAGTTTTAACGATTTAAATTCATTACTGGCAGAAAGTAATTTATTTGCGGAAAAACAGAAAAATAATCTTATAAAGTAATATGAAAAAAAATGAGTGATATTAAAGCAACAACCCCAATAGAACTATTTAGCAAAAATATATTATCAGATAATTTGTATAATGATATATGTAATGTATGTCAGCAGGATGGTAAGTATAAAGGTGTATATATTACCGGCTATCTATTTTCTCTATTTTCCTATTTTGCGTCAAATAAATTGTATATAAAAACAGGTAATTTTGAACCATTAACCCCAAAATTAGGTATGCTGATTGTCGGGAGCAGTCAGGATGGTAAAACACAGGCAGGTAATCTAATATTAAACCCTTTGCGCTCAATTGACAGGGAAAGCACAATACATAATATAGAGTTAACAAAGCTAAATAATAGCTTAAAAGCGCTAAAAAACGGTGAAGAGTACCAAAATTTAAGCGATATTAATAAGATTGAAAAAATTGATAATTACAAAAATGGTTATTTATATGCTCACCCCGAATTTGGTGTAAATTATAAAAATAGTGAAGAACCTAAACCCAGCTATATATATTCTGATTTTAATTTACAAACACTTGCAGCCGGTTATTTAACCAATTTAAAAAATACTCTACTAATTCAAAATGATGAGTTTGGAACTCTAATTGATAACTTTAACAACGGTTTAAACCCAACGGATAAGTTTGAATATATATTAAGTGCTATTGATGGTAAAGACACCATAATAAGACGTAAAACACAAGAACCAATTGTATCCAATGGTAGTGCTATTGTAGTGAGTTCCACTACTCACAGTAAATTTGATGTAATTAAAAGTAGTTTATTTGGGGGTGGTTTGGGTAATCGTTTATTCTATGTGATTACCCCAATTGAGCCTATTCAAATGAGAGTAGCCAGTATATGTACACATGATAAAAGTGTAGCTAAATTTGAGGAAAAAATAAAGGATATTACAAATGATTTAATCAACTTAATTCAATCAAATTCAGCACAAACATTATTAATTGATACACCCGAAAAGGTAAATTTATACAATGAATTAAAGAGTAATTTATGGTATAAATATAAAACAGATGAATTATCAGAAAGTATTAATAATGATTTAGTTAATGGTATTTTCGGACGTTTTGATATGAATTTACAGCAAACTATTTTAGTTATATTCTTAATAAATAAACTTTGGAATAATAATAAAACATATGAACAAAACTACTATACATTATCAATAGATGATATTAAAAGAGGTGCAGCAGCTTATGACTATTTTCTGAATAATATGGTAAAAGTACACACCGCAAAAAGTGAAACTAAATTAACCCCCAAACAAGAAAATTGTATTAATCTTTTTGAAATTAATGATACTTTTATGTATTCAGAATTTACAAGCAGAATTAACAGAATTGTAAAAGATAACCCAGAAAAAAAGGGTAATTTATTATCTGACAAGGCAGCCCGTAATTTCATGGATAGTCCTGTATTTTTGGAATATTTTGAAAAGGATATAAATAGTAAAGTACCAAAATTTAGGAGGGTAAAATAATGCAAGAAGTAGAATTTAGATACGTATGGACAACCGAAAAATACACTTGTCCCGAGTGCGGTTATAAGGGTAAATATCAGAGATATATAGACAGATTAACAGATGAACTATTGCCTGAAAAATATGGCAGGTGTGAGCGTATAAATAGCTGTTGTTATGACTGTAAACCCGCACCATTACTATTAAATAATGAACAGGCAGAAAACAGTAATTACCAATCAATTACTAATCATGATATTTACAGTATTGACGATGAAATGTGTACCAATTTGTATAATAATGAATATTTAAAATATTTACATAATCGTAATAATTTAGATAGTATGTTTATTGATAATATATGTAGATTATTTGGTAGTGAAATAGTTTTAAAAACTAAAGAAGAGTATGGAATAGCAATTACTTACGATAATAGTTTAATATATCCTTATTTCTTTAATGGTTTCCTAATTAATGGTAAAATTATATCTTATTTAGCTGATTTTCATAGGGCTAATCACCCACAATGGTTAAGTAATTATAATTTTTATGGTATTTATGAATTTGTAGATGGTAAAGAAAGAAATGTATATAAAGAAAGTGAATATAATGATAGTGGTTATAGGGGTTGTTTACCCTTATTTGGATGGGATTTGATAGCAAAATACCCAGATAAAAAAGTGTGTGTTGTAGAAGCTGAAAAGACAGCGTTTATATGTTCTATTTTAATGCCTCAATATGTATGGGTAGCAACGGGACAAAAACAATTATTAAAACCTTATAAGTTCCCCTATAACACCCACAGGGATTATTATATATTTCCTGATATGGATGGTAATTTAGATAATAGTTATTATACCGACTATTGGACGGAACAAGCTGAAATAGTGGCTTATAATTGCCCACCATTTAAACATAAAGTAATTGATTATACACCCAATTATTTAAATGATATGGGTTTGGGTAATGGTTTAAGAATGTCAGGTAGTGATATTGCAGATATTTTTTTAAAAATGAGTTCTAATAAATCTATTTTAGGAAAATATATTCAACAAATAATAACACAAATTGAAGAGTAATATGTAATTTATTAAACAAATAACAGTATTTATATATGCTTTAATTAATCACTTAAAAGGGGCTAATATTTACTTATTAGTTCCTTTTTTTTACATTATTAATAGCATAATATACAAAAATTAATCAAAAAAGACTAAATAATTAAGGCGATGGTAAAATATTATAATGAACAACTAACTAAACTTAATAAAGAATATACCGAGCATGATAAAGATTTAAAACAATTAGAACGCTGGTATTTATATTCATTAAACTGTAAAGAACCCAATTTACCCCTTTATGAAGAACGTAAACAAGAATTAGCAAAAAGATATAAATTATTAAATACTAAAAGTATATGTTTAGGTATATTATATAAGTTTTTAAGATATGAGTATTTTAGTAAATATAATTATTAATTAATTAATAATCATGTAAAGTTTACACCCCCCCAAAGAGTTTAAAAAATAACACTATTTAAATAACATAAGTATGGTAACAAATATAATTAATTATAGAAACTTTGATTTCTCAAACATTGATAATATGGAGGACTGCTATAATTTAATTGAGCAGGTTAATGTAGCCTTAAAGATTGTAAATATTAGAATGAACATTTTAAATTGTAAATTTAAGTGCTTTAACGAAAGAAATGGTTTAGGCTCTCTAATTAGCTAATTATGTACAATATGGTAATCTTACCCATTAATTATAAAATAGTGCCTTAAACAGGCTTAAAATCAGTCATGCTACAACTACACTACAATAAAATAGGGGGCTAATGTTCCCAATTTTTGTTAATTCAACGAACAAGAAACGAACAAGAATGATTTTTGTAATTCTTAAAGTATTGATATTCAGGTACTAATAAACCTATATTGTGGGATGTACTGGACTCGAACCAGTGACCCCCGCCCTGTCAAGGCGATGCTCTGAACCAACTGAGCTAACATCCCGGGGAGTGCAAAAATAGTAATTTTCCGAATAGGCAAGCCGCAATTTCTATGTGAAGCCAATTTTTATATCTACCATCCATGCATCATTTTGAAAATGTATTTTAACTTTGACCAAAATTTAACGTAAGTTATCCTACCCGCATTCACCCTAAAATACTACATATACTATGAAAAACAGTGCCTTACGATTGCTGCTGATCCTGTCATTGATCATTGGAAGCCAATGGGCTTTTGGCCAGAAAGAATCAAAATCATTTTCACTCGAAGATTTACTCAAAAAACGCATTTTTTCCTCCGAGTCAGTATACGGCGTGCGCTCAATGAACGATGGCCTTCACTATTCTGCCATGGCCGATAATTATCAACGCATTGAAAAGTTCAGCTATCAAACCGGGGACAAAGTTTCAGATATACTGGACCTTGAAAAGATGGATGATTCACCGGTTAAGGTGGTGGTTGACTATGAATTCAGTGCAGATGAACAGAAAATGCTTATTCAGGCTGACTATGAACAGTTGTATCGCCATTCGTTCAAGGCGAATTATTTTATTTATGACATCGCAAACCAGACATTCACGCCACTTTCAAAGAATGGCATGCAGCAGTTGGCCACTTTTTCGCCTGATGGTTCAAAAATTGCTTTCGTCAGGGAAAACAATCTTTTTATTTCTGATCTGGAGACCGGCACTGAAACTCAAATTACCAGCGACGGGAAATTTAATGAAATCATCAATGGTGCACCCGATTGGGTTTACGAGGAAGAATTTGGCTTCAGCAAAGCTTTTGACTGGTCGCCCGATAGCAGAAATCTTGCCTTTATGCGTTTTGATGAGCGCGAAGTCCGTATGTTTAACATGACCATGTTCCAGGGCCAGAAACCATCGCTGGATGAAAATATCCTTTACCCCTCCAACGCCCAGTTTAAATATCCCAAGGCAGGAGAGGACAATTCAGATGTTACAGTGCATGTTTATAATCTCGCTGATGGAAAAACACTTACCGTGGATGTTGGCCCTGAAAAAGACCAGTATATTCCCCGGATTTTCTTCACGGTTGACCCTTCCTCACTTGCTGTGCTGAGGCTAAACCGTTTGCAGAATGTACTTGAAATCCTCAGGGCAGATGTTGTTTCCGGAAAAACCGAAGTCATCCTTAGTGAAGAAAACAAATGCTATATAGACGAAAATAATTACGATAACATCCGTTTTTTGCCCGATGGGAAACATTTGGTGATGACCAGTGAACGCGATGGCTGGAATCATCTTTACCTTTTTGGGATGGATGGAAAGCTGGTGAAGCAACTGACTTCGGGTTCCTTTGATGTAACGGCATTTTATGGTTTTGATGCTGCCAAAAAGTTGTTTTACTATCAGGCTGCCGGTATCTCGCCAATGGGCCGTGAAGTTTATTCCGTCAATATGAATGGGAAATCCATCAGGATAACCACCGTAGGAGGGACGCACAATGCTGAATTTAGCAAGACATATAAATACTATATTCACAACCATTCTTCAGCAATTGAACCGCCGGTTTATACCCTTTACGATGCTGCTGGCAAAAAAATAAGGGTGCTGGAGGAAAACGAGCACTTGAATGACGTAATTGCTGAATATAACCCGGTTTTAAAGTCTTTCTTCACTTTCACCACCAGCGAAGGAACCAAACTCAATGGCTGGGTTATTTATCCGCCTGCTTTTGATTCAACTCAAAAATATCCCGTGCTGATGAATCAGTACAGCGGCCCCAATTCCCAGGAAGTGTTGGATAAATGGGCGTTCGGTTTTGATGAGTACATGGCTTCACAGGGATACATTGTCATGTGTGTTGATCCACGCGGCACGGGTGCCAGGGGCGAAGCTTTCCGTAAAGTAACTTATCTGCAACTTGGTAAATATGAAACCATCGATCAGATTGAAGCCGGGCGATATGCAGCCAGCCTGTCTTATGTCGATGCCAGTCGTATTGGTATCTGGGGTTGGAGCTTTGGGGGTTATATTTCTTCATCCTGCATGGTGAAAGGCGATGGCGTTTTTAGCGTGGGCATTGCCGTAGCCCCGGTTACCAACTGGAGGTATTATGACAATATTTACACAGAACGCTTTATGCGTAAACCACAGGACAATCCTAAAGGTTACGATGAAAATTCCCCATTATTCTTTGCCGATCAGCTCAAAGGGAAATTGTTCCTCATTCATGGCACTGCCGATGACAATGTTCATCTGCAAAATTCCCTTGAGTTTTTTGAAAGGCTGGTACAGGCCGGTAAGCAATTTGACCAGATGCTCTATACCAACCGCAATCATAGCATCTATGGCGGCAATACCAGAATGCACCTTTTCACAAGAATAGAAAATTATTTGAAGACAAATCTTTAAAAAAATGGCTTTTATCTTTGGAAAATAAAATAAAGGTTGTATTTTTGCACCCCTCAAACAAAGTTTTAATCACAATTAACAGAAAGAGAGCGTATTTCGTATGATTATCGTACCCGTAAAAGAAGGCGAAAATATCGACCGTGCCTTGAAGAAACTGAAAAGAAAGTTTGAAAAAACAGGTGTCGTTAAAGAGCTTCGCGAGAGGCAAAAATTTACCAAACCCTCGATTGTCAAACGTGAGCAGAAGTTGCACGCTATATACGTGCAGCAAATGCAACAAGAGCAGGATATGTAGCCCGCCTTTTTTAAGTGCGATTTAAGGAAGAAAGTTTTGTTTTTCTGAAATAATGTCATAATTTAGACGTTATTCAAAAACAAGGTTTTCTTCTTTTGTTTTATATGGTACTTGAGCCCTTTTTCGATAACCTTCAGTTTGTAAAGCGTTATTCTTTTCATACAATAAGTGCTTATAAATCTGATCTTCATCAGTTTACGGAATACCTGAAAACGGTTTATGAAATTGAAGGGTCCCAGGAGGTTTCACAGGCTATTGTGCGTTCATGGCTTGCTTCTCTTATCGATTCAGGACATTCCCACCGAAGCGTTAACCGCAAACTTTCTTCAATTAAAGCCTATTTTAATTTTCTTGTCCGCGAAGGGCAGCTCTCTTCCAATGTGGCTTCCCGTGTCAGTACTCTAAAAATCCCTCACCAATTACCCGTTTCCGCTTCCAAATCTGAAATGCAACATGTGTTTCATAGCAATTTGAAGGAAGACAGTTTTGAAGTTAAACGCGATCTTTTGATCCTTGAGCTATTATATTCAACTGGTATCCGTTTGTCAGAACTCATTAATCTTAAGGTTCTGGATGTGAACCGCTCATTGATGTCGATAAAAGTTAACGGAAAGCGCAACAAACAGCGCATCATTCCGATTACCCGTCCATTGGTCGATTGCATAGATGCTTATCTTTTAAAGCGTGAAAATGTTGTTAATGCTGGTGTCTCAGAAATTATTATCACCGATAAAGGAAAAAAGGCTTATTCTGTGTTTATCTATCGGACAGTAACCAAATATTTGGGGGAAGCTGGAGTAAAGGGGCGGAAAAGCCCGCATGTATTACGCCATACCTTTGCCACGCATATGTTAAACGAAGGTGCTGATCTGAACGCGATAAAGGAATTGCTGGGTCATGCCAGCCTTGCGGCAACTCAGGTTTACACCCATGTAAGTGTTGAAAAATTGAAATCTATCTATAAACTCGCCCATCCACGGGCATAAAACCAAGGAGGTAATTATGAATGTAAACATTAACGCTGTAAAATTTAAAGCCGACAAAAAACTGGAAGACTTTGTAAACGACAAAGTCGGGAAACTTTCAGGTGTTTATGATGGAATAATCGGCAGCGAAGTGATCCTGAAAATAGAGAATGCGGAGACCCCCGACAACAAAATTGCTGAAATCAGGTTACTAATTAAAGGAAACGACCTCTTCGCACGGAAGCAAAGCACCACATTTGAAGAAGCTACAGACAACGCTATTGATGCGCTACGCAAGCAGTTAGATCGTCATAAAGGCAAGTTCCAGAAATAAAATATTCCTTTCTGAGAAAAAAAAATCAGAAAGTATTTGTTGGTGTCAAAATAGTTAGTATTTTTGCAGTCCTTTTTGAAAGAGGGACTGCTTTTTTTTCAGACAGGGACAAGTTCATCGAAAGCCGGTTAATTGAGGAATATTTCGCAATGAAATATTTCTTGACGGTGAGGGAATAAAAGAGCAAAAAACAGGTTTCCTGTTTAGGCATAATTGCCGATGTAGCTCAGTTGGCCAGAGCAGCTGATTTGTAATCAGCTGGTCGGGGGTTCGAATCCCTCCATCGGCTCAGTTCTTTATTTTTTGAAGTGCAAATAAATTGGGGAGGTACCAGAGCGGTCAAATGGGGCAGACTGTAAATCTGTTGGCACAGCCTTCGGAGGTTCGAATCCTCCTCTCCCCACCAATTTGAATTGTTCAATAGTACTGAGAGGTGCTATTGAATAATGCGGAAGTAGCTCATTTGGTAGAGCGATAGCCTTCCAAGCTATAGGTGGCGGGTTCGAGCCCCGTCTTCCGCTCACGCATAAGCCGATGTAGCTCAGTGGTAGAGCACTTCCTTGGTAAGGAAGGGGTCACGAGTTCAACTCTCGTCATTGGCTCAGATTTTTTATCTGACCGACTGTAAGTTCAACAGTTTACAATTATAAACAATTATTTAATATGGCAAAAGAAAAATTCGATCGTTCGAAACCGCACGTTAACGTAGGTACCATTGGTCACGTTGACCATGGTAAGACCACTTTAACCGCTGCAATCACTCTCACCCTCGCTGAGGCAGGGTTGTCGGAATTCCGGTCATTTGATTCAATCGACAATGCTCCGGAAGAAAAAGAAAGAGGAATAACCATTAATACCGCTCACATCGAGTATCAAACCGCGAATCGTCACTATGCTCACGTTGACTGTCCAGGTCACGCTGACTACGTAAAGAACATGGTTACTGGTGCTGCCCAGATGGACGGTGCTATTCTCGTTGTAGCTGCAACTGATGGTCCTATGCCTCAAACCCGCGAGCACATTCTTCTTGCTCGTCAGGTAGGTGTTCCCCGTTTGGTGGTTTTTATGAACAAGGTTGACCTTGTTGATGACCCTGAATTGCTTGAACTCGTTGAAATGGAAATCCGCGACCTGCTGACTTTCTATGGTTTTGACGGTGACAACACCCCTGTAATCCAGGGTTCAGCACTTGGTGGACTCAATAAAGATCCTTTGTGGGTTCCCAAAATTATGGAACTTATGGCAGCTGTAGATAGCTGGATTCCACTTCCTCCTCGTGATGTTGATAAACCATTCCTGATGCCTGTTGAGGACGTATTCTCAATTACAGGTCGTGGTACTGTTGCTACAGGTCGTATTGAAACCGGAGTTATCCACACCGGAGATCCTGTTGACATCATTGGTCTGGATGCTGACAAATTGAAATCAGTTGTTACTGGTGTTGAGATGTTCCGCAAGATTCTGGATACAGGTGAAGCTGGTGATAACGCAGGACTATTGCTTCGTGGTATTGATAAAGATTCCATCCGTCGTGGTATGGTTATTGCCAAACCAGGTTCGGTTACTCCTCATATGGATTTCAAAGCTGAGGTTTATATCCTGAAGAAAGAAGAAGGTGGTCGTCACACTCCTTTCCACAACAGGTATCGTCCCCAGTTCTATTTCAGGACCACTGACGTAACTGGTGAAGTTCATCTTCCCGAAGGCGTTGAAATGGTTATGCCTGGTGATAACCTTTCAGTTAATGTTAAACTGATTGCTCCTATCGCTATGTCGAAAAACCTCCGTTTCGCTATCCGCGAAGGTGGAAGAACCGTTGGTGCTGGTCAGGTAACTGAAATTCTTGACTAATAACGAATAAATCAGAGATAAAGGTTTCCTGGAAAAGTTCAGGATGCCTTTATTTCTGCCATATTAAATAAAGGCGGAGAAATTCTCTGTAAAGATTTATTCTCAAACGGGTGTAGCTCAATTGGTAGAGTAGCGGTCTCCAAAACCGTTGGTTGGGAGTTCGAGTCTCTCCTCCCGTGCAATTAAAATAATGGTAAATGGCAAAGACAAAAATTCAGGATTATATCAACGAGAGTTACGACGAGTTGATTCACAAAACTTCCTGGCCAACCTGGAGTGAACTCCAGAACAGTGCAATAGTTGTATCCATCGCTTCCCTTATAATCGCTTTTGTCGTTTATTTGATGGATGTGTCTTTCCAAACTATTCTCGAACGGTTCTACTCACTGTTCTAAATAGTTACCAGCTTTCTCTATTCATAATATCAGTTGTTTGATATTCAATCTTATCAATTACGTCAGTCTGTATGGGCGATCAAGTTAAAAAGTGGTACGTAATCCGGGCCATAAGCGGAAACGAAAAAAAGGTAAAACATTACCTTGAAAGCGAAATAAGCCGCCTTGGTTTAAGTGATTTTGTATCGCAGGTACTTATCCCCACCGAAAAGGTGTATCAGGTGCGTAAAGGTAAGAAAATCAGCAAAGAACGGAATTATCTTCCGGGCTATGTGTTGATTGAAGCTCTTTTAACTGGTGAAATTCCGCACATCATCAAAAGTGTGCCCGGAGTTTTAGGCTTTCTTGGATCAAAGGGAGAACCCGTTCCCTTACGTCCTGCCGAAGTAAACCGCATTTTGGGTAAAGTCGATGAATTGACAGAACAAGGCGAAGAAGTCAGCGTTCCGTTTATTGTCGGTGAAACCGTAACCGTGATTGATGGGCCTTTTAACAGCTTTACCGGAATTATCGAAGAGATAAACGAGGAGAAGAAAAAGTTGAAAGTAATGGTCAAAATATTTGGCCGTAAAACCCCGCTGGAACTCGGTTTTATGCAGGTAGAGAAAGATTAAATCGGGAAAGTGTAGTCAATTAACTCACTAAGTTTACACATCAAATGGCAAAAGAAGTAAGCGGTTTAATTAAACTGCAGATAAAGGGCGGAGCAGCTAATCCTTCTCCTCCTGTAGGGCCTGCATTGGGATCCAAAGGTGTGAACATCATGGAGTTTTGTAAGCAGTTCAACGCACGTACACAAGAACAAGCCGGTAAAATCCTGCCTGTTATTATTACTGTTTACAAAGACAAATCCTTTGATTTCATCATCAAGACCCCGCCTGTTGCAGTTCAGTTGTTAGAGGCTACCAAACTTAAAAGGGGTTCCGCTGAGCCCAACCGTAAAAAAGTTGCATCAGTTACATGGGACCAGGTTAAGGACATTGCTGAAGCTAAAATGGTGGATTTAAATGCATTCACTGTTGATTCTGCAATGCGCATGGTTGCCGGAACGGCAAGAAGTATGGGAATAACCGTATCGGGAACTCCTCCTTTTGCAAATGACTGAACACAGTAACACTGCGAATGCAGGGTTTACTTTTGAAAAACAAAATTTTAACAAGGCGCGAAATGGCTAAATTAACAAAAAAAAGGAAAGAGGCTCTGGCTAAGTTTGATAAAAACGCCACCTTCACCCTGAATGAAGCCATAAAAATTGTAAAGCAGATTTCGAATACCAAGTTTGATAGTTCTGTGGATGTTGACGTTCGTTTGGGCGTTGACCCCCGCAAGGCCAATCAAATGGTGAGGGGCACGGTTATGCTTCCTCATGGTACCGGAAAAACTGTCAGAGTGTTGGTTTTATGTACTCCCGATAAAGAGGATGAAGCCAAAGCTGCCGGTGCTGATTTTTATGGTCTGGATGAGTATATCCAGAAAATTAAGGAAGGATGGACCGATGTGGACGTTATTATCACTATGCCTAGTGTAATGCCCAAAGTCGGTGCTCTTGGAAAAATCCTTGGTCCCCGTGGACTTATGCCGAATCCAAAGACTGGTACAGTTACCATGGAAGTTGGAAAAGCGGTTCTGGAAGCAAAAGCTGGTAAGATTGATTTCAAGGTTGATAAATATGGAATCATTCACGCTGCTGTTGGGAAGACCTCATTTGAAGATGAGAAACTTCAGGAAAACGCCAGGGAACTCCTCAACTCTATCATTAAACTGAAGCCTACAGCTGCTAAAGGTACCTATATGAAATCACTTTTCATGTCAAGTACTATGGGCCCGGGCATCCGTTTTGATCAGAAATCAATCTCTATAAGTTAATTTGTGGAACTTTCCTCGTAAACAAAAAATATCATGAGAAAAGAAGAAAAAGGTCAACTTATAGACACCCTGACTGAGCAGTTACAGAATTCCAGTCATATTTATATTACTGATATATCCGACTTAAATGTTGCGGTTAGCAGTAGATTGAGAAGGTTGTGCTTCAAGAGGGATGTAAAGTTGATTGTAGTAAAGAACACATTGTTGCGTAAAGCTATGGAAAGAACCGATAAGGACTTTTCAGGGATTTATGAAGCTCTTAAAGGAGCTACTTCCATCATGTTATCGGAAGAGAACAATGGGCCGGCAAAATTGATCAAGGAATTTAGAAAAACCAGTCCGAAACCTATACTTAAGGCAGCTTACGTAGAGGAAATGTCGTTTGTTGGTGATCAAAACCTTGATATGCTTGTCAGCATCAAGTCGAAAAATGAACTTATCGCCGATATCATTCTGGCCCTCAAATCACCTGCAATTAATGTTGTTTCAGCATTGCAGTCGGGAGGCCATATCATCAGCGGAGTTCTCAAAACTCTCTCTGAGAGATAATTACCTCTTCATTAAGAAGACAACAAAAAATCGAAAAAAATCTCTTTGTAAAACAATTTAAACATCAAATAAAAATGGCAGACTTAAAAGCTTTTGCAGAACAATTGGTTAACCTGACTGTTAAAGAAGTTAACGAACTCGCCCAGATTCTCAAAGATGAATATGGAATCGAGCCGGCAGCCGCAGCACCTGTTATGATGGCTGGCGCTGGAGCAGGCGAAGCCGCTGTAGTTGAAGAAAAAACTCAGTTCGACGTAATCCTTAAATCAGCAGGACAGGCTAAATTAGCCGTTGTTAAGCTTGTAAAAGAGCTTACCAGCCTTGGACTGAAAGAAGCCAAAGAGCTTGTTGACTCAGCTCCCAAAGCAATCAAAGAAGGCGTTACTAAAGACGAGGCCGAAGCACTCAGAAAATCACTTGAAGAAGCAGGTGCAGAGGTTGAAGTAAAATAAGTAAATGCAGCTAATTTGCAATTATACATGCAGGCTCTGTACCTATGCGTATGCGTAGGTGCAGACACTGCTGTTTTCCCGATTATGATGATCGGGATTAATTGTTTAATTTATTCATAGTTTTTACTTTAAATTTTACGACTTTGGCTTCAAAAAACATAGAACGAATTAGTTTCGCAACCTCACAGATTAAAGCCGCTTATCCTGATTTCCTTGATATTCAGATCAAGTCATTTCAGGATTTTTTCCAATTGGAAACCAACCCTGAAAACAGGGCTTCGGAAGGCTTATTTAAGGTTTTTGCCGAAAATTTCCCCATCACAGATGCCAGGAACAACTTCGTGTTGGAGTTCCTCGATTATTTTATTGATCCTCCCCGGTATTCTATTGAGGAGTGTATCGAACGGGGACTCACCTACAGTGTCCCGCTGAAAGCTAAGCTCAAGTTGTATTGTACCGATCCTGAGCACGAAGACTTTGAAACCATCATTCAGGATGTTTATCTGGGAATGATACCATACATGACCCCGAAAGGGACTTTTGTCGTTAATGGTGCCGAAAGGGTGGTTGTTTCACAGTTGCACAGATCGCCGGGTGTTTTCTTTGGAACCAGCTATCATGCCAATGGATCTCAGTTGTTTTCAGCCAGGATTATTCCTTTCAAAGGCTCCTGGATGGAATTTACAACCGACATCAATAATGTGATGTACGCTTACATCGACCGTAAGAAAAAATTGCCGGTTACTACGCTGCTGCGTGCTATTGGATACGAGACCGATAAAGATATTCTCGAAATTTTTAATCTCGCCGAAGAAGTTAAAGTATCGAAAGCAGGATTGAAAAAAGTGGTCGGATCCCGTCTGGCAGCAAGGGTACTTAAAAACTGGATTGAAGACTTTGTTGATGAAGATACCGGAGAGGTTGTTTCCATCGAACGTACCGAGGTCATAATCGATCGTGAAACTGTATTGGAAAATCACCACATCGACCTTATCGTTGAATCTGGTGCCAAAACCATCCTTCTTCATAAGGAGGACCCCGATAATATTGACTACTCTATTATATTTAATACGCTTCAGAAAGATACAGCTAATTCTGAAAAGGAAGCTGTTGAGTTTATATACAGGCAATTGCGTAATGCTGAGCCTCCCGACGAAGAAACCGCACGTGGTATTATTGAAAAGTTGTTCTTTTCGGACAAAAGGTATGACCTGGGAGATGTTGGACGTTATAGGATCAACAAGAAACTAAACCTGGATACCCAACTGGATACCCGCGTACTTTCGAAGGAAGACATTATTTCCATCATAAAATATCTGATCAGCCTTATCAACCTGCGTACCGAAGTGGATGATATCGACCACTTGAGTAATCGTAGGATCAGGACCGTAGGTGAACAGTTGTATAACCAGTTCGGTGTTGGTTTGGCACGTATGGCCAGGACCATTCGCGAGCGTATGAATGTGCGTGATAACGAGGTGTTTACACCGACGGATCTGATCAATGCCAAAACACTTTCATCGGTAATCAATTCATTTTTTGGAACCAATCAGTTGTCCCAGTTTATGGATCAGACCAATCCATTGGCTGAATTAACCCATAAACGTAGGGTTTCTGCATTGGGACCAGGTGGTTTGTCGCGCGAGCGTGCCGGATTTGAGGTTCGTGACGTTCACTATACCCACTATGGCCGTTTGTGCACCATTGAAACGCCTGAAGGTCCGAATATCGGTTTGATTTCCTCACTTTGCGTTTATGCCAAAATCAATAGGCTTGGTTTTATTGAAACGCCTTATAAAAAGGTTATCAATGGAAAGGTAAACCTGAATGAAGCACCAATATACCTGAGTGCCGAGGAAGAAGAGAACAAGATTATTGCTCAGGCCACTACCAAAATGGACAAAGATGGCCATTTTATCAATGATAAGGTTAAAGTCCGGTATCTGGCTGATTATCCTATTGTGGAAAAGGAAAATGTTGACCTTATTGACATTGCCCCAAACCAGATAGCATCAATTGCTGCTTCTCTCATTCCATTCCTTGAGCACGATGACGCCAACCGTGCGCTCATGGGCTCAAACATGATGCGTCAGGCAGTGCCTTTGCTCAACCCTGAATCGCCAATTGTTGGTACCGGAATTGAGAAGAGCGTAGCTTTTGACAGTCGTGTGCTGGTTACCGCCGAATCGGATGGTTTGGTTGAATATGTTGACGCACGCGAAATCGTTATTCGTCATACCCGATTGGAAGACGAAAAACTGGTTAGTTTTGATGATGATGTAAAACATTATACCCTCACCAAGTTTACCCGTACCAACCAAAATACCTGTATGAACCTTCGTCCGATTGTCCGCAAAGGCGATAGGGTGAAAAGAGGACAGGTACTGTGTGAAGGTTACGGAACAAACCTGGGTGATCTCGCGCTGGGTCGTAATCTCATGGTTGCTTTTATGCCATGGAAAGGTTACAACTTTGAGGATGCCATTGTTATTTCTGAAAAGGTTGTAAAAGAAGATATCTTCACTTCTATCCACATTGAAGAATTTATTCTGGAAGTTCGCGATACCAAGCGTGGTGTTGAAGAGCTTACCAATGATATTCCCAATGTAAGTACAGAAGCCACCAAAGACCTTGATGAAAACGGATTGATCCGTATTGGGGCCGAGGTTACTGAAGGCGACATTCTCATCGGTAAAATCACACCTAAGGGTGAGAGCGATCCGACCCCGGAAGAAAAACTGTTGCGGGCAATTTTCGGTGATAAAGCCGGAGATGTGAAAGATGCTTCGCTCAAAGCACCTCCATCAATGAAAGGTGTGGTGTTGGACAAAAAGCTTTTCTCAAGGATGATTAAGGACCGCAAGGTTAAAGCCAAAGAGAAAGATATGGTTAAGGTTCTTGAAGATGAATTCGTCAAGAATACTCAGGAGCTTAAAAATAAGCTTGTTGACAAACTCACCATCCTTGTTTCAGGGAAAACTTCACAGGGCGTTTACAACAACTTCAAGGAAGAACTTATCCCTAAAAAGATTAAGTTTACCCAGAAAATGCTCATGGGCATTGATTACATCAATGTGAACCCGGGCAAATGGACAACCGATAAGGATGTCAACGATCTGATTAAAACGCTGATCAATAATTATATCATTAAGTACAAAGAAATACTTGGTGTTTACAACCGCAAAAAGTTTGTTGCAACCGTTGGTGATGATTTGCCCAATGGTATTGTTCAGATGGCAAAGGTTTATGTTGCCAAGAAGCGAAAATTAAAAGTTGGTGATAAGATGGCCGGTCGTCACGGAAATAAGGGTATTGTTGCCCGTATTGTTCGTGAAGAAGATATGCCTTTTCTTGCCGATGGAACCCCTGTAGATATTGTATTGAACCCGTTGGGTGTGCCTTCACGTATGAACCTTGGTCAGATTTACGAGACTGTTCTTGCATGGGCAGGTAAAAAACTCGGACTTAGTTTTGCTACACCAATTTTTGACGGTGCTACTGAAGTACAGATAAATGAGTATCTTGCGCAAGCTGGTTTGCCTGAAAATGGCCGAGTATATCTTTACGATGGTGGAACCGGAGAACGCTTCGACCAGGCTGCAACTGTTGGTTTCATCTATATGCTGAAACTTCACCATATGGTTGACGACAAGATGCACGCCCGTTCCATTGGACCTTACTCGCTCATTACCCAGCAACCATTAGGTGGTAAAGCACAATTCGGAGGCCAGCGTTTTGGAGAGATGGAGGTTTGGGCACTTGAAGCATTCGGTGCATCCCATATCCTTCAGGAGATTCTCACCGTGAAATCTGACGATGTTATGGGTCGTGCCAAAGCGTACGAAGCCATTGTGCATGGCGATAACATGCCAATTCCGGGTATTCCGGAATCGTTCAATGTATTGGTCCACGAGCTTAGGGGTCTTGGCCTCAACATAACGTTCGATTAATCATTACGGAAAATTCCGCAACCTGGTATGCATCAAAAATGTTGCATACCAGGCTGCAAATTCCGGTTTTTCATTCTATTCTAATGTTTTATACAAAAAAATATGGCTTTCAGAAAAGACAGCACCATTTCCAGCAATTTTTCTAAAATCACCATCAGCCTCGCTTCGCCCGAAATGATACTTGAGCGGTCGAGCGGTGAGGTTCTGAAACCCGAAACCATCAACTATCGTACATACAAACCCGAACGTGACGGTTTGTTTTGCGAGCGTATTTTCGGGCCGGTAAAAGATTGGGAATGTCATTGCGGAAAATACAAAAGAATTCGTTACAAAGGCATTGTTTGTGATCGCTGTGGGGTTGAGGTTACCGAAAAGAAGGTACGTCGCGAACGCATGGGTCACATTCAACTGGTTGTGCCCGTTGCCCATATTTGGTATTTCAGGTCACTGCCCAACAAAATTGGCGCACTGCTCAACCAAAATACCAAAAAGCTTGATTCCATCATTTATTATGAGCGCTACGTTGTGGTTCAGCCCGGCATTATGGATGGGGTTATGCTCAAAGAAGATGTAAAGGTCGAAAAACTGGCACTGCTCACCGAAGAGCAATATTTTGAAGTGCTGGATATGCTTCCTCGTGAAAATCAATACCTTGATGATACCGATCCGCAGAAATTTGTGTCAAAAATGGGCGCAGAGGCTTTGTTTGATTTGCTCAGGGGACTTGACCTCGACGTGGAATCCTATGATCTGAGGCATAAGGCCAATACCGAAACTTCTCAGCAGCGCAAAGCCGATGCATTGAAACGTCTTCAGGTTTTTGAAGCTTTCCGTGATGCCCAGCAGCGTATTGAGAACCGTCCCGAGTGGATGATTGTGAAAGTTGTTCCGGTTATACCACCTGAACTCAGGCCTTTGGTTCCCCTCGATGGTGGACGTTTTGCCACCAGCGACCTGAACGATTTGTACCGCCGTGTTATCATTCGTAACAATCGTCTGAAAAGACTTATCGAAATAAAGGCTCCCGATGTGATTATGCGTAATGAGAAACGTATGCTCCAGGAAGCTGTTGATTCGTTATTTGATAATTCCCGCAAGGCAAATTCTGTGAAAACAGAATCTAACCGTGCCCTTAAGTCATTGAGCGATAGCTTGAAAGGTAAACAAGGACGTTTCCGTCAGAACCTTTTAGGAAAACGTGTTGACTACTCAGGCCGTTCGGTTATTGTGGTAGGACCAGAACTCAAACTGAATGAGTGCGGATTGCCTAAGGATATGGCTTCGGAATTGTTCAAACCGTTCATCATCCGCAAGATGCTTGAGCGAGGAATAGTAAAGACCGTTAAATCAGCCAAAAAAATTGTTGACCGGAAAGATCCTGTAGTTTGGGATATTCTGGAAAGCATCCTGAAAGGCCATCCTGTAATGCTTAACCGTGCGCCAACCTTGCACCGATTGGGTATTCAGGCATTCCAGCCAAAACTTATTGAAGGCAAGGCCATTCAGCTCCACCCGCTTGTTTGTACGGCTTTTAATGCCGACTTCGACGGCGACCAGATGGCGGTGCATGTTCCACTTGGAAATGCTGCCGTTCTTGAAGCCCAGTTGCTGATGCTCGCATCACACAATATTCTTAACCCTGCCAACGGTGCGCCAATTACCGTTCCTTCACAGGACATGGTTTTGGGATTGTATTATATGACCAAAGGCCGCCAATCCATTCCCGAAAACCCGGTTAAGGGTGAAGGTATGATTTTTTATTCTCCCGAAGAGGTGATTATTGCCTACAATGAGAAAGCAGCCGACCTTCATGCATTTATTAAAGTGCGTATTCCTTCAATGGAAAATGGCAAAAGGGTTGAAAAACTCATTGAAACAACGGTAGGACGTGTTCTTTTCAATCAGGTTGTTCCTGAAGAATATAGTTACATCAACCAATTGCTGACTAAGAAAGCGCTTCGCGACATTATCGGCGATATTGTTAAGCAAACCGGAACTGCAAAAACAGCCAAATTCCTCGATGATATTAAAGATCTTGGTTATGCAATGGCTTTTAAAGGCGGACTTTCATTTACGCTTAGCGATGTTATTGTGCCTGACGTTAAGGAGGAGCTTGTTAGCCAGGCAAATCAGGAGGTTGAAGAAGTAATGGCCAATTACAATATGGGTTTCATTACCAACAACGAGCGTTACAATCAGATCATCGACATCTGGACACATACCAACTCACGACTCACCTATACGGTGATGGAAAACCTCACCAAAGACAAGCAGGGTTTCAATTCGGTTTACATGATGCTTGATTCAGGTGCCCGCGGATCCAAAGAGCAGATTCGTCAGCTCTCAGGGATGAGGGGACTGATGGCCAAGCCTCAGAAGTCCGGAGCAACGGGTGGTGAAATTATCGAAAATCCAATTCTTTCAAACTTTAAGGAAGGCCTTTCGGTTCTTGAGTACTTTATTTCTACGCACGGAGCCCGTAAGGGTTTGGCCGATACCGCTTTGAAAACTGCGGATGCCGGTTATCTTACCCGCAGGTTGGTTGACGTTGCACAGGATGTGGTGATCACTGAGCCTGATTGCGGAACTTTACGCGGCCTGACTACAACAGCCCTCAAGAAAAATGAGGAGGTTGTTGAAACTTTGTACGATAGGATTCTGGGACGTGTGACCCTACATGATATCTACCATCCTCAAACCGGTGAACTTATTATTGCTGCCGGCGATGAACTGACGGAAGAAATTAGCAGGGTTATTGAGGATTCCCCCATTGAAACTGTGGAAATCCGGTCGGTACTTACCTGTGAATCGAAAAAAGGTGTTTGTGCAAAATGTTACGGACGTAACCTTGCTACCGGACGAATGGTCCAGAAAGGCGAGGCAGTTGGCGTAATCGCAGCACAGTCCATTGGTGAACCTGGTACACAGCTTACCCTTCGTACATTCCACGTTGGGGGTACTGCTTCCAATATTGCCGTTGCTTCGCGTATTGAAGCCAAATATGATGGTATCCTTGAGATTGATGAACTCAGATATGTTGAGTTTGAAAATGCTGAAGGTAAAAAATATGACATCGTTATTGGTCGTTCTGCCGAGATGCGTATTGTGGATAAAAAGACCGGTATTGTTCTTGCCTCTGCGCATATTCCCTATGGTGCCAACCTTTATTTCAAACAAGGTGTTGAGATTACCAAAGGCAATTTAATTAGTGATTGGGATCCATACAATGCTGTGATCTTGTCAGAAGTTCAGGGTAAGGTTGTCTTTGATAATATCGTGGAAGGTTCTACTTTCAGGGTAGAATCGGATGAGCAAACCGGTTACCATGATAAAGTAATTATTGAATCGAGGCAAAAGACCAAGAATCCAAGCATCCGTATTGTAGCAGCTGACGGGTCAGACCTCCGGGTTTATGATATTCCTGTAGGTTCTCACATTATTGTTGACGAAAGCAAAAACATTAAAGCAGGCGAGCTTTTGGTTAAAATACCTCGCGCCGTTGGAAAATCAGGTGACATCACGGGAGGTCTTCCACGGGTAACTGAATTGTTCGAGGCTCGCAACCCATCCGATCCTGCCGTAGTTGCTGAAATTGATGGTGTTGTTTCTTTTGGCAAAAAACTGAAGAGGGGTAATCGTGAAGTAATCATTACTTCCAAAACCGGTGAAGAGAAGAGTTATCTCATTGCAACCTCCAAACAGATTCTTGCTCAGGAGAATGACTACATCAAGGCAGGTACCGCGCTTTCGGAAGGCGCCATGACCCCGAGTGATATCCTTGCTATTAAAGGACCCATGAAGGTTCAGGAGTATATCGTTAATGAAATTCAGGAGGTGTACCGCCTGCAGGGTGTAAAAATCAACGATAAGCATTATGAGGTGATTGTTCGCCAGATGATGCGTAAAGTTGATGTAGCCGACCCGGGTGATACCAAGTTCCTTGAAGGTGAATTGGTTAATAAGATTGACTTCCATGATGAAAACGACTGGATTTTTGGTAAGAAAGTCGTGGTTAATATCGGCGATTCACCAAGTCTTAAACCTGGTCAGATTGTTACAGCCCGCAAATTAAGAGATGAGAATTCACTGCTGAAGCGCAGGGATCTTAAACTTATTGAAGCGCGTGATGCTCAGCCTGCAACTGCCAAGCAGGTGCTGCAGGGTATTACCCGGGCTTCACTGCAAACCAAGAGCTTTATCTCAGCTGCTTCCTTCCAGGAAACCACCAAAGTACTTACTGTAGCATCCATCAATGCGAAGAGTGATGATTTGTTGGGATTGAAAGAAAATGTGATTGTAGGCCACTTGATTCCGGCAGGTACCGGTCTTCGTGAATATGATGACCTGATTGTTGGCTCAAGTGATGAGTATGAAAAACTTATGGCCTCTAAAGCAGATGAGCTTTAATTTATAGCACCACATTGTTTTAACCGGCAGGCAGAAAACTGCTTGCCGGTTTTTTTTAAGAATAGTTAAAACCGATTGCCATGAGCGACAACAAACAAAACCAGATTAACATTGAACTAAGTGATGAAACTGCCGAAGGAATATATTCCAACCTGGCCATCATTACACACTCAAACGCAGAATTCATTATTGACTTCGTAAAAATGATGCCTGGCGTGCCAAAAGCAAAGGTTAAATCACGCATTATTCTTACACCACAACACGCCAAAAGGCTTATGGGTGCACTGCGTGACAATATTCAAAAGTTTGAAGCAATTCACGGAAACATCAAGGAAAGCGAATCCAACATGCCTTTTACCATGGGTGGTCCTACGGCACAGGCATAAGTGCTGGTTTGATGGAATTTGCAAGGCAGGGATATATCCGGCACAATCGGTTGTTTCTGCTTTTTGCGTTCAAAGTGAGGGTATTTATTATGCATTATGGCACTTGAAATACTGAACCATTCCCAGTTGCAGTATCTATTTCACATTCAGACAGTAAATCCACAAGGACATAATGTGAAATAGATATTCTGTGACTTAAAAGGGATTGTCAATAAAATCAGGGCTTTCACCCAGAATTTCAAATAAGGTTACGCCCGAAATAGTCAGGATAATTGCCCATAAAAGAAGGGAAATCAGGAACCAGATTAAAATAGCCTTGCTAAAGTTTGATTTACTGGGATGGGTGGACTTTTTGAATGACCAGAACAATAACATCACCAGGTTTACCACTGGAATGAATAAAATAAACAGGGTAATTAACCAATCTGCGATTGTAACGGAAGGATGACCCTTTGTTTCCTGATCTTTCTCTATATCTTTTTCCATTGAGGTGCAGTAAAATCCGGTCAAAGATACTAAAGATCAGGCAAGCATGTGCTGTTTGTGTTGTTGGGATTGCAAAACCATGTTTTATAATCATATAATGCAGATTAAAGGCTTAATATTGCTAAAATTTTAAAATATGGATCTTTCATTGTTTTTTGATACGGAGTCAACCCTTTTTACCTGGCTCATACTACCCTTGTTAATTTTTGTGGCACGTATTGGCGACCAGAGCATAGGCACTGTACGGCTTATTTTTCTTTCAAAAGGACAAAAAATCCTTGCCCCCCTGTTGGGATTTTTTGAAGTTATTATCTGGCTGCTGGCTGTGAGCCAGATTATGAAGCATTTGGACAATGTTCTGGCCTATGTGGCTTATGGTGGCGGATTTGCTATGGGTAATTATATCGGTATCGTGCTTGAGGAAAGATTGTCCATCGGGAATGTACTCATCCGCATCATCCCTAAGAAAGATACCAGTGAACTCATTCAGTTTCTCCGTGAAAACAATTACGGGGTTACTTCTGTAAAGGCTGAAGGCAGCAAGGGCGAAGTAGATATTGTTTTTACTATTATTAAGCGAAAAAACATCGAACATGTGGTTTCAATCATTAACCAGTTTAACCCCAATGCCTTTTACACAATTGAGGATGTCAGATCGATTAATGAGGGAATTATTTCAAATACCCGTGGTTCCACCCTGTTTGACAATTTTTCTTTCAAGCTGAAAAAGAATAAATAAAAGGCTGAAAGTTAGCTGAAGCAACATTATTAAATGGAATATTTTCTGTTTTAATACCATAGTCTAATCATGGCGCGTCCCCGAAGAAGTCGAAAGATATTTCGCCCACCGCTTGTAGGAGGCTATCTGCCTTATGGTTCGTCAATGGCTACAGGAGAAAGTGTTTCGCTGCTCTTTGAAGAGTTTGAAGCCATACGTCTGGCTGATTATGAAGGACTTTCACAGCAGGATGCCGCGCTTCGGATGGGAATATCCCGACCTACCTTCTCACGGGTTTATGATATGGCAAGGCAAAAACTGGCCAAAGCAGTGGTAGAGGGCTTGCCTTTTAAAATTGAGGGCGGCAATATTTCGTTTAGCGAATTTTGGTATAAATGCAATCAATGCCTTACTTCATTTAGTACAGCAGCAAACAATGAACCTGAGAATTGCCCGGTTTGCCGGAGTATTGATTTTAAGAAAATTGTATTTCAGGGCGCTGATCCCAATACTGAACTTCTCCCCAGACCTGCGGTTCATTACACAGGCTATTGTATATGTTCGCGTTGTAGTTTGAGAATTTCCCATCAGACAGGGATTCCATGCAGAAGCCTTATTTGCCCCTATTGCAGCACCCCGATGATTAGAGAGCATCATCCGGTGGATGATTAAAGAATTGAGTATGTTAGCGATTTGATTGATGACCTGAAACAAGACCTGGATAAAATATAACCGCCTATACATAACAAACTGCTCCGGCAATCGTTTATCTGTTAGTTATAGGAACACTAGTAGAACGGATAGATTATTTTTTCACAGCCTGCAAATTGTAATGAGAACTCCGGTTTTTTTTGTTTTATTATTTCTGTTTTTTTGTTCAGAAATGCTGTCTGCCCAGAAAGTAGGCTTAGTTCTAAGTGGTGGTGGTGCCAAAGGTGTTGCCCACATTGGCGTTATACGTGCACTTGAAGATGAGGGGATTCCCATAGATTACGTTGCCGGAACCTCAATGGGTGCGATTATTGGCGCTTTGTACGCTTCGGGATATTCTCCTGTTCAGATGGAGGAAATTGTTACTTCAAAGGAGTTTGCGGGCTGGGTTTCAGGGAAAGTAGATGAAAAATATACTTATCTTTTTAAAAAGTCTGCACCAGATGCCAGTTGGGTAGAGTTTAAGTTCAGGATTGATTCGGTTATAACCCCATTTCTTCCCACAAACATCGTTTCTCCTGTTTTGATGGATTTTGCGTTCATGGAAATTTTTGCAACAGCAGGAGCAGCAGCAAACTATGATTTCGACAGTCTTATGGTTCCATTCCGATGCATGGCTTCTGATATTTCTAATGGAAAAGCTGTCGCTTTAGGCCAGGGAGACCTGGGTAGTGCAGTGAGGGCTTCGATGACTTTCCCTTTTTATTTCCGTCCAATTCGAATAGATGGAAAACTGATGTTTGATGGAGGAATGTATAACAATTTCCCTTCAGATATTATGTATGATGCATTTTTCCCGGATATTATCATAGGAAGTCAGGTAGCATCTAATTATACTGAACCCAAGGATGATGATGTTGTTTCACAATTGCAGAGTATGCTCATGCAAAAGCAGGAATATTCTGTCATGTGCGATAACGGTGTGCTCATACGCCCGAATTTGATGCAGGTGAATGTGATTGACTTCAGATATACCACTTCATTTATTGATTCAGGCTATGCTATGACGCTCAGGCACATGCCCGAGATCCGAAAATTCGTAGTTGATAAAATGAGCCCTACGGAAATTGATCTGCGCAGGAATGCTTTTAATGAACGCAAGCCACCGCTCATGGTTGGCGACCTCAAGGTAACAGGCCTTAGAAGCGGTCAGTATGACTACGTGAATAACTTGTTACGTAAGAATCCACACACCCTGGTGTCTGAAAAGTCAAAAGAAGAAGAAGTCCGCTCACTCGAAATGATCAAGCCTGAGTATTTTAAACTCATTGCTGAGGAAAAGATCGAAAGTATTTATCCACAACTTAAATATGACTCCCTTAGTGGATCATTCGACCTTTACCTCGATATTCAGCGTGAGAATCAATTGGTTACCGGTGTCGGTGGCGCAGTTACGTCAAGTTCTGTCAATGAGCTGTTATTAAGCATTCAATACAACTACTGGAGGCGTTATGCGTATCAGGCCAATGTTAATGCCTATTTTGGCAGGTTTTACAATTCAGCAAAGATTGAAGGCAGGGTTGATATACCTGGCAAAATTCCATATTTTTTGAAGGCCCGCTACGTCTTTAACAAGTTCAATTACTTTAAAACCAATACTTACTTTTTTGAAGATGAAGATCCATTCTTTCTGATGGAACGTGAGAATTTTGTCTCCTTCTCTGCTGGTTTCCCTATTAAAAATAGTGGAATATTCACGGTGGAATTGATTTCAGGTCGAAACAGGGACGATTATTTCCAAACAAACCTTTACAACCGGCAGGATACGCTTGATCGTACCGGTTTCAATTTCTTTACACCAGGTATGCGGCTGGAAATTAATACATTAAACCGGAAAGAGTATGCCAGCAGGGGCGTTCGTTTGGTGGCAGATGCCCAATTTATTTCAGGTAAGGAAGTTTTTACCCCTGGAAGTACAGCCCCCTTCCCTGAAAGTTTTATAAAGCATCATCAATGGGTTCAAGTGAACTTTTCTTATGAAAATTTCTATAAACAGCTTGCGCCGTTTAGTTTTGGTTTATTTGGTCAGGTCTATTATTCAAGTCAGAGCTTTTTCTCGAATTACACTTCAAGCATACTTGCTGCCCAGGCTTACCAGCCATTTCCTGAAGCACTTATCCGTTTTATGCCCCAATTCAGGGCCAATCGCTTTGTTGCCCTTGGTACAAAAAATGTATTGGAAATCCGTAAGAATTTGGATATTAGGATTGAAGGCCATGTTTTCGCTCCATTATGGACCATTCAACAAGATGCGCCAACCCGAAAAGCAATGTATTCAGAAACACTCTATTTATATGGAATGGGTACTTCAGCCCTGGTCTATCATTCCCCCATTGGGCCCATCAGCATAAACCTGAATTATTTTTACGGCGAAGATAAGCCGCTTTCGTTTTTTCTGAAGTTTGGCTATCTGATTTTTAATAAGCGCGCTTTTTAGCAGCAAGATTCAGATAATCAGGTTAATACATTATTTTTTTGCAAAACTGACACATTGTTCTTTTGGTTGACAACGCTTTACTTATTTCATCAGGAATGGATTGATTAATAAATGCACAATCAATTCACTGAATACCTCATTGTTAATACAATAATTATTATTTTTGCAATCCAATTAAAGATTTGAGAACCCAAACAACTGACAAAATCGCAGTTAATATTCCTGCCGCTAAATCTATGTTTCTGTAACTTTTCCGGGCCATTTTTTTATTCCCGGAAAGAAATCTGAAACCTGTTTTAGTTGGAATGTGTAGTTTAACAGTATTAATCATTCATTTGAATCCTTCATGGAAACCAAACCCCAATCCGATCTGAATCCTGAGGAAATTAAATCAACCCAGGAACAGAATTCCCTCCCCTCCGACGAGGCGGTAGAAAACAGTTCAAATCTCCCCGTTGAGCCTTCTCTAGAGGCTCCGAACGAAGAAGTATCAACCGCGAAAATTTCTGAGCTCGAAGAATTGCGTCAGGCAGAAGCAATTGCTGAAGTCGAAGAGGTGGCAACACCCAAGGCTGAAGATGCCGTTAGTGCTGAAATTCTTCTGGAAGAGTCTGCCACAGAGGTGGAGGATATCCCAACGCCCAAAGAGGAAGATTATATAGCTGTTGAGATTCCAGCCGAAGCTGAAGAAGTTGTTGAACCTGCTGATGCCGAAGCCCCCGCTGCGGAGCATAGTCCCGAGGCGCTGTCTGAGAAAGAAACCGTTGAAGTTGAACCGGATAATCAAGCCGTGGAAGCGGTGGAAATGCCGGAGACCGCCGAAATTTCTGATTCTCAACCCGGGATTGAACTTATTAAAGAAGCCATCCAGACAGATGAAGTACAGACTGAAACTGCGGCTGTTTCGGAAGATTCAGCTCCTAAGTTAACTGTACCTGCCATTGAAAATGAAGCAACGCTCTTGCCGATAGTTGCTTTGTCAGAAATGGAAAGCGAAGGTAGTGATGATGAGGATGCTGAAGATCAGGATGAAACAGAAGTGGATGACCTTGCTGACCTGGATGGAATGTCAAGGGAGGAACTGGTTTCTAAACTCGAAGAGCTGGTAAAGGAAAGTGATGTTCAGAAAATTAAAAACGATGTATCCCGGATTAAGGTTGCATTTCTTAAACTGAATAAGGATTTTAAACATGAAGCCTATCAAAAGCTGGTCGCATTGAGCGACAATGTTGAAGGTGAAGGTGAAGAAACCGAAACACCCACGGTAGTGCCCGATGATGAAGTTGAGGAGCGGTTTAAGGCTGCATTCCAGATATATAAACAAAATAAATCAAAGTTTAACGATGAGCAGGAAAAGCTTAAGATTCAAAATCTTGAAGCCAAAAACCTGATACTTGAAGAATTGAAAGCACTCATAGGTTCGGAGGAAACCCTGAAAAAAACCTATGATGAATTTAAGATTCTTCAGGATCGCTGGAAGACCATTGGTATGGTGCCGAAAACAGAGGTCAACAACCTTTGGCAGAATTACCATTTCCTGGTGGAAAAATTCTTTGATAAGGTTAAAATAAATAAGGAGCTCAAGGACCTTGATTTGCGCAAAAACCTTGAGGCAAAAATTGAGTTGTGTGGGAAGACTGAAGAGTTGTTGTTGGAAACTTCCATCATTAAGACCTTCAAACAGTTGCAGCAATATCATGAAGACTGGAAAGAAATAGGCCCTGTTCCCCAGGACAAAAAGGATGAGCTGTGGGAGCGTTTTCGCAGTGCAACCGATAAAATTAACGAGCGCCGCAGGGAATATTACAACGAAATGCAGGAAGGCCTGGAGCAAAACCTCGCCGCGAAGACCATTTTGTGTGAAAAGGCCGAGCAATTGATTGGTGTTGAAAATGATTCCATCAAATCATGGCAGGATGGCACCAATCAGATTACCGAGCTTTTACAGATATGGAAGACCCTGGGACCCGCGCCTAAAAAGCAGAACAATGAAATCTGGGCACGTTTTAAGGTCTCGCTCGATGCATTCTTCAATGCTAAAAAGGAATTCTATAATAAGCTGAAAGAGCAGCAAATGCACAATTACAACCTGAAACTCGATTTGTGTGTTCAGGCTGAAGCATTGCGCAGCAGCACCGATTGGCGGAATACTACCCGAGAGCTGATCAACATGCAAAACGAGTGGAAAAACCTGGGACCTGTTCCAAGGAAACAAAGCGATAAAATCTGGAAGCGTTTCAGGGCAGCCTGTGATGAATTTTTCCAGACAAAGTCGGCCTATTTCAAAAATGTTTCCGGCCACGAAGATGAAAATATGAAGCTTAAACTGGAACTGATTGAGAAAGCCAGGGCTTTTGAAGTTGGTGAAAATCGTAATGAAGCGGTTGAAGCGTTGAAAGATTATCAGCGTCAGTGGATGGAAATAGGCCATGTTCCCATTAAGGAGAAGGAAAAGCTCCAGGCTGATTTCAGGGCCATCATCAACAAGCATTTTGAGAAACTGAAAATGGAGAGTATCTCCATGGGTGCAAGCAACTATCGCAATCGTGTGGACAGAATGGCTAAAGATGCACCCGATGCCGGGAGGGTTATCAGCAAGGAACGCAACTTTGTTCAGGGTAAAATTCTGCAATTGCAGGACGAAATTAAGACCTGGGAAAACAATATCGGATTTTTTGCCAAATCCAAAACAGCCAATTTGCTGAAACAGGAGTTTGAAAAGAAAATCGATAAGGCCAAGGACGAACTTCAGTTGTTGGAAGCCAAATTGAAAATGCTTCGCGAAACCAATCAATAGATTCAAATGAACCGTCGGACTTTCCGGCGGTTTTTTTTATGTGCTTCTTTTTTATGGATAACTTCCAATAAGCTATCTTCGACCAGCTTTCTTCCATTGTTTACTGGTTTGGTAACACAACATTTATCCATTACCGCTGTTATTTCAATGGATGATAGATTCATTGAAATTCGTATTTTTATATTCACGTTCCCATCTTAAAATAATGATAATCTTATGAAGAAATTTTTGAAAATTATGGCCGTTGTAGTTTTGGTTATCCTTTTGGCCATGGTAGCTTTACCCTTTGTCTTTAAAGGGAAAATTGTGGAAACCATTAAAAAGGAGGCCAACAAGAGTCTTAATGCGCGCCTTGATTTTGAGGGGATAAGCCTCTCCCTTTTTCGCAATTTCCCCAATCTGTCGGTTGGGATGAAAAATCTATCGGTAGTCGGAATAGAGGATTTTGAGCAGGATACACTTACTTATATTCATGATTTGCGGTTAACCCTTAACCTGATGAGTGTCATTAAGGGTGATACTTATGAAATAAAAAAAATTAGTTTGGTGGATCCGTATTTCAAATTTAAGGTATTGGCTGATGGCCGGGTAAATTGGGACATTGTGAAACCTTCGACCGACACTGTAGTTGCTAAAGGGGAAGAGCCTTCTACGCCCTTTCGTGCCGCCCTTAAAAGCATGAAAGTAACGAATGGAACCCTCATTTATGAGGATGCCACTTTGCCTATGCTCATGCAGATGCAAGGCACAGAACTGGATTTGAGTGGTGGCCTCGCGGCCGATTATACTGAGATGATGACCTCATTAACCGCGAAGTCTATTGTCGTAGATTACGATGGAATCAGGTATATGAACCAGGCCACCGGAAGTTTAAATGCTGAAATCGGTGCTGATCTTGTTGCCTGGAAGTTTACTTTTCCTGATGCAAAACTGAATGTAAACGATCTGGAATTACTCGCTCAGGGATTTTTTGCCATGCCCGATGATGGTTATGATATGGATATTCGTTTTGAAGCACCTAAAAGCGACTTTAAGAGTTTCCTCTCATTGGTTCCTGCCATCTATTCAAAGGATTTTGCATCCATTCAAACCAAAGGAAACCTGGCACTTTCGGGTTATGTCAAAGGCTTGTATTCCGATAACACCATGCCTGCCTTTGGTGTTAATATCAAGGTTGACAATGCCATGTTCCGTTATCCTGATCTGCCACAGGCAGTTGAGCGTATTTCACTCATAGCAAATATCTCCAGTGCCAGTGGCGAACCGGATGCAACCATTATCGACTTGCAAAAATTCCATATGGAAATGGCAGGGAATCCAATTGATGCGCGTTTGTACGTTAGCACTCCGGTTAGCGATCCAAATATTGATGCAAAAGTTGCTGGTAAGCTTAACCTCTCGGATGTTGGCAAGTTTTATCCACTGGAGCAAGGTGATGAACTTTCCGGGATGCTTGAAGCTGATTTTGCTGCCAAAGGGCGGCTTTCGGTAATTGAGAGTGGTAATTATGAAGCTTTTGATGCATCAGGTTTTCTTGCTGCTTCTGATGTGCGTTATAAAACTTCGGCATTGCCTGAGGGAATAAAGGTTAGTGAAGCCAGGCTTAGCCTGACTCCTGCATTTGTTGAAATGCCCGTTTTGAAGGCTGTTATTGGCAAAAACGACATTAATGCAAGCGGAAAAATTGAAAATATGCTAGCGTATGCTTTTGATAAGGGTTCCCTGCTGGGAAGATTAAACATGAGTTCATCCTACTTTAACCTGAATGATTTGATGACTGAATCATCTTCCACTACTCCTTCCTCGGATACTTCAGCAATGGGCGTGATTGAAGTACCTGATAATATTGATTTTACGTTGTTGGCCTCGTTTGATCAGGTGATATATGATAATATGGATTTACGAGATGTAAAGGGTGCCATTCTTGTGAAAAACAAAACGGTATCACTTGATAATATTGTCATGAAGACCCTTGATGGCTCGCTCGGGCTGAATGGAACATATTCAACTGTGGTTCCGCAACAACCCAAGGTTGATTTTACGGTGGACATAAACAGTATTGATGTTAAAAAGGCCTTTCAAACCTTTAATACCCTGGAAACACTTGCGCCCATTGCCGGAGCTGCATCCGGTAAAATAAGCACTCAATTTAAAATTGTTACGAATCTTGATGGGCAGATGATGCCGGTTTACAGTTCAATAAACGGTGGCGGGAAATTAATGTCACCCAGCTTAACCTTTACCAATGTAAACAGCATGCAAAAGATTGGTGATGCTCTAAAAATAGATAAGCTTAAACAATGGGTCATCGAAAAGATAAATTTGTCATTTGAGATGGTTGATGGAAAAGTGTTTGTGAAGCCGTTTGAAACAGCTGTTGGTAAGATCAAAGCTGATATTTCAGGTTGGAATTCTTTTGATCAGACAATGCAGTACGTGATGCAACTCAATATACCTCGCGCGGAATTTGGTACTGCTGCCAATAATGTATTGAACAATATGGTAAATGAGGCCAATAAGAAAGGCGCAAATTTTAGTTTAGGAGAAGTTGTTCCTGTTTCAGTTCTAATCGGTGGTACGATATCCAACCCAACTATCTCAACCGATCTGAAAACCTCTGTTACCAACGTGGTTGACGATATGAAGCAGCAATTAAAAGAGACCATTCAGGAGAAAAAAGAGGAAGCGGTTGCAAAGGTTCGTGAAGAAGCGTCCAAATACATTGAGGAGGCCAATGTAAAAGCCCAAAAGCTGCTGGCTGATGCACAAAAGCAAGCCGATGAGGTGGTGCGCGTGGCAAATGAATCAGCAGTCAAACTGGTGGCCGAAGCTGATAAAAAGGCGGAACAACTTATTGCAGAAGGGAAAAAGAAAGGCCCGATTGCAGAAATTGCTGCTAAAAAAGCAGCTGAAGCGGTTAAGAAAGAGGCGGTTTCCTCCGCCAACAAAATCAATGATGAAGCGTTGAAAACATCAAATAACATTATGGCAAGAGCACGGCTGGAGTCAGATAAAATTGTGCAGGATGCCAGAGATAAGGCGGAAGGAAAATAGATTATAATTAAAAAAGGCCAGCCTTCCCGGCTGGCCTTTTCTAATTTGAGGCTTTAGATTTGTTCTGTTTCAACAATTTTTGCAAGCAGGTCGCTGTAAGGCACGATGAGGTACTTGTTGCCTTCAAACTCAATGTCGGTACCTGAAAATTTCCTGTACAGTACCGTATCACCGGCTGCAATTTCACTGTTCTCGATATTGCCTGTGGCAACTACTTTTGCCGTTTGTGGTTTCTCTTTCATAGTATCGGGAATGATGATTCCACCCGAAGTGCGTTGTTCACCCGTGGGTTGGGTCATGTCCAGCAATACATTTTGGTTGAGGGGTTGTAGTTCTTTCATGAATATGGGTTTGTTTATTTGTAACTCAAATTTGTTTGTGTTTTGACTCAAAAAGTGGAGTGAACCGGGCTAGCCGTTAATGTTTAACAGGCGGTTGATTTTGGACTTGTCAAAACCTACTACCATTTCTCCATTTATTTCGGCTTGCGGAACGCCGGTTTGTCCGGTGCGGTTCATGAGTTCGCGCGCCTTCGCGGGGTCAGCAGAAACATCAATATCCGTAAACGAAATTTTATGCTGCCGCAGGTAGTTTTTCATGGTAGTGCACCAGGGGCAGGTAGGGGTGGAGTAAACAGTTACACTTGGCCCACCGGTTTTACCCGAAGTTTCACTTTGGTACAATTGGTTCTCTATCAGGTTTTTGTAATAATCTGCTGTCTGGCATCCTTTAACGATGTTTTTGAGTTTTCCTTTTTCAAAAATCAGGAACGAAGGCACGGTGTCAACACCCATTGCCGGGTGAATGTCGCGTACTGCAGTAACATCCGCTTTCAGAATTATGGCTTCACTTAGCTGTGCCGCGGTTTCCTCCAGATAACTTTCTGCACAACCTGAAGTTGAAGAACCGCCTTTATAAAGAAGTAAAAAGGCCCGGTCATGTTTGTGGGTTATTTCATTCAACACATTCAATGAGTCGATGGATTGTATTTTCATGGTTTATTATTTTCTTAATCCAATTTTCAATTTTTATGCCATAATCATATCAATCAAATAAAAATGGTGATAAATAAGCGATTTATCTATGAAGTTATTTGGTGCCCACTGACATGGAGGTAGGAAAGGACAAATTGGCATATTTTTGTGCCAATATTTCCCGGATTGAGTCAAAAATAAGTGGTTAAAACTTTAAAATTGAATGGAATTTCCCGCCGGTACACTCCGGTTTCCATTATCAAACAATTCCCTTGAATCTTTTGAAAACTGACTCATTTTTGAAAGTGAAGCTGAATCAAGAGTAGTATCATTTTCAAATTGCGCCACCGGGAGTATATAATACTGTTTATGACCGTTTTCGTAAGGCGTATAAACCCAGGTAAGGTGGTATTCCGGCTGGATAACGGTTTTTTTGTTCCATGTTTTTGACAGGGTAAAGCTCACCATAGCTCCGCCATCCCGGTAACGGTCGCGTTGATTTGAAACATAATTGCCGAGGGAGTAAACCGTGAGTTGTCCTGCAGGCAAAGAGTCGGAAGGAGCATCGTACTCCATGCGCTGCAGTACATGTGGGTGTGAACCGATTACAACATCTGCGCCATGCTTTCTGGTGAATTCGGCCAGATCGGTTTGTATTTTAGATGGCTGCGACTGGTATTCATTTCCCCAATGAAAAAAGACAACCACAAAATCAACCTTATTTCGGTCTATTTTGCCAAGGTCACTGATAATCCTGGTTGTGTCAATCAGGCTAACAAGGGCAGGTTCATAAAATGGCAGGCCATTGGTGCCGTATGTATAGTTAAACAGCGCAATGGTAATGTCATTTTTTTTCAGGATGAGCGGATGATTTTGGCTAAGGTTTGCGCTGTCACTGAAAGTTCCGGTATGGGGAATGTTAAGGCTGTCCAGCACTTTGATGGTGCGCATTATACCTGGATTGCCGCGGTCGCAGGAATGATTGTTGGCGGTGGCCAGTACATCAAATCCGGCATCCCGGGCAGCAACGGCCAATGCGTCGGGTGCGCTGAACTGCGGATATCCGGCGTACGGAGGCCCGGCAAGGGTAACTTCGAGGTTTGCTATGGCAAAATCCACCCTGCTGATGATGGGTTTTACATAACTGAAACAGGGATGATAGTTATACGCAGAGTCAGTCGCATCCCAGGCTGCGGTAATTTGCGGGGTATGCTGCATGATATCGCCGGCAAAAATTAAAGTTACCGAGGTGGAATCAGGCGCCAATAGCGGATCAGGAGCAGGAACTTCGCTGGTGCCGGCTCCCAGGAAGATTGTACCGCTTAGAAAAAGATATTTTATGTATTCAGCAATCATAAATGATAAGGGTAATTTTTAGTTAAATCTTTGAGTATAACAATTTCCCATGCTTTATTGTTGTTTTGACGTTTCAGCAGATTACTCCGAAATTCTTACCAACCATATTCAATGCCTATTTGTCCCCAGAAGTGTTGTTTGCCTTCCCTAAACTCCGGACTAAGATAATGCTGTGAAATATTAAGCCCAACTTTCTTGTACCGGGCAAAGATTCCCAGGTGCATATGCGCAACCATTCGTTCAATTTCGTCGGGTTTGAGGGCATAGGTAATCTTTTTGTTTTTATTGAAGAAGCCGCCCTGCAAGGTGGCATCATAACCAACCAGCGAAAAATCTACCCCGCCTTTTATTCCCAATTGCCAGATTTGTGGATGTTGAACCAGCTCATCATACGTAAAGGGCAATGGCGTTAGTCCGGGAGCTAAATTGCCGGTTGCAACTTCCATTCCCATATTCAATCGGGTGTGTAATGTTCCGGCATCGGCTGAACCATGGGCATAAACCTCGGTTCTATCCGTTTTGTACAACTGTTTTTGCAAAAGCAGGGCATAGTTTAGTATCAGGTCATTTTTTATCTGGGTTTCCCAGCCCAAAGGTTCATCATTGGTAGGGATGCCGGCATGTACCTTTTGTTGAAAATATCTTCCCAGGGCTGCATCTCCTATTACTCCGGCATCTATAGATGAGGAAAGGCTTATGCCCGACAAGGCATCTTCCGAAGTCTGGCTGTATCGCACAAAAAGTGTGGATGCATAAGGCCGGTCGTTTTGAAGCAGGGGAGGGGTTTTGGTAGTAAACGGTGTGAACATGGCGTGATGCAGGCTCACCGAAGCCTGAACCACATTGTTGCGCCGTGGCGATACCATTAAAAAGTTGAAGGGTAAATTTATCAGTCCTGGTGCAGTGAAACCGAAACTTACACCATTGGTATAATATCGGTCGGTATTGGAGAATACATCATTGTCGAAAATCAGCCAAAATCGTCTGGCAGGGCTGATGTAGCTGCTGATGATTCGGATTCCGGAGGTTTCATCACGATCAGTCAGGGCAATTTCTCCCGGAGGAATCCACAGCCGGATGGTGATTTCTCTTTTTTCATTATTAAAAGGGTGGATTGGGTTAGTCTTGTCCAACGCTTTATCCTCTTCAGGTTTATTGGCGATTGGGGCTATGTTTCTGCCAGATCTTCGGTTGGGAGATTTTTCTATCGGAATTTTCTCATAAAAGGTGCTCCTCAATTTATCCATTGCCTGTTCAGGCGAAACCAATACCGGAATTTCGATACCATTGAAAAGAAGAACCTGCCAGGGCGAGCCTATCTGGCTGAGGTCGGTTTCAACAATGGCTCCGTTGCGCTGGATAAATCTAAAACGGCTTGCTTCGCTGGTAACAACATCAATACCTGCACTTTCCAGTTTTGTTCTCAGTGCCTGATAGTAAGCCACTTGCTGCTCCATATTGTTGTAATATTCATCTGATCCCCAGGCTTTCTTCAGGCTGTCGGCACGTTGGCTATCCGGATACACGAGCAGCACCACCGGCTTGGAATATTCATCGGTACCAGGTTGGGAAGCCACAAGTGGTGACGCATCCAAAGGCAATGGCTTTCTGCTCTCCCTGCAGGAGAGTGCGGAGAGTGAAAGGAGGAGCAGAAAAAACCGGTAAACATGCTTCATGTGGTTATTCCCCAGGGCTGATTTTGGCCGATGGGGTAAAAATAGTGAAAAAATGGTTAGTGTATGTCAATATGTTAAGAGTCAATTATTTGTAGGTTCAATAATAGCTGATTTGTCACGCATCCTGAAACCCGTTTGGGGGATACGCTTTGGATTCCATTATAATACAGGAGGTTAGGTTTTTAATGTTCATGCCAAAGGGGTGGTAGCTGTGTACTTGGAACACCTCACCCTTCCCTCTCCTGACTTCGACTCCGCTCAGGCACCACAAGGAGAGGGTGGTGCAGCGGTGAGATTGTGTTTGTGTGTTCAGCATTTTTGTTTGTTAAGAACAAATAATCAATTTGATGAATTTATAACGTATACTAAAATCTATCTATTGATATGATTATTTGTTGGGCGGAAACCTCATCAATTTTGATCAGTATACCATTCTCATCATAAATTTCTCGTATTGAAGGAGAATCGTAAGAAATAAATCCTTTCATCGCAAGCTTCTCATCCCCGAAATATAACGAGTATTCGCCATGTGGAATACCGTTAGAATAATTTACTTTACTCCTTAACTCCCCGTTGGGCCAATACTCCTTCCACAAGCCCACTCGAAGACTATTCACATAAATACCAACTTGTTTTATCAGGAAACATTCGCCTTCATACACGTCCAAATCTGATGAATAAACAATCGACGAATCTGAATTATAAGTTTGTCGACCACCTTCCAATATTCCTGTTGGAATGGCTCTGTATTCAATCCAATCGCCTTGTTTGTAACCAATAGAATCGTATAAATTTATAAAGACCTGAGCTTTGCCATGAGAAGACAAAAAAACAAAAATCGAAATATAAAATGCAATTTTACTTATTTTCATAATTACCTCTCCTCAATTTGTTATTTCACCTGGCAAGATTACCATTGGATTTATTTTGTTGTTTCTGCTTTCTTCTCTAATCTTATCACCGACGACATTTGGAATTTTCTCCGTATTATATACTTTGCCCCCATATTGACGATTTAAAGCTGATTCCTTAATGTTTTCTTCATTAGTTGTATGTTCTATTTCATGACCTGCTGTTGCTGCAATAGATTCGCGAAGGGATAAACCCTTATTTCTACTGTCTGGTTTTTCCTCAATTGTACCTTTATATATTATTATTTTCTGAGGCGCTGTGCTCAATTCACGTTCGTTAGTTTCAATATTTCGATTAAAATATCTTTCTGTATTGCCATTAGCTGTTGCTCCATCTACAGAACCTACTTCATCGGAAATTTCAAAAGACATTTTTCTATCTGATGAATATGCCTTATTCCATTGTTCAGTTCCAGTTTTAGTTTGCATTAAGGATTGATGAACGATTTTAACACTCTCAGTGGCATTTGAAGACCATCCAGCATCTTTCGAATATGTTATTTTCTTACCATTTGCGTCAACAATTTCCTTGCCGTTAGGGTCAATATTCCTAATGGGGTTACTGGCAACGTAATTATATGCGGTGAGAGAATAATATTTCTCCGCCAGCGGATCCACCACATGCCACCTCCCCAACTGCGCATCATACATCCTCGCCCCATAATCCAACCAATCCAGCCCCAACTCATCCTGAAACACCTCACCCTGCCCTCTCCTCCAGGAGAGGGTGAAGCATGAGAAAAGCGAGAGGCTTTGGCACATGAAAATATATTTGGACAACAAATTTACAAAATTAGTAGGATTTAGCTCCCTTCTCCTTTGGGAGAAGGGCGGGGGGATGAGGTTTTACTAAGCTTCCTCAATAATTCTCCTCAACACCTCTTCAATATTACTCAACACCTCCTCGTTCCTGAATCGAATTACTTTAATCCCAAGATTCTCCAATTCAAAGGTGCGATTGATATCTCGTTCCCGGACTTCCGGGTCATAATGGATCCCTCCATCTACCTCGACAGCCAAAGCTCTTTCATGACAATAAAAATCCAATACAAATTTACCAAATGGATGCTGACGTCTGAACTTAAGGCCGCCACATTTTCTGTTTTTTAATTCCTTCCAAAGAAGTTTTTCTGCTTCTGTTTCTGCTTTCCTCAGGATTCTGGCCTGATTGTGCAACGATGCAGAAGCGTTATGATGAAGTGTTAAAGGAAATGTTTTGCCCAAGTATGCCATTATGTGAATGTCGTTAAGATCGTAAAATTATGAGCAAACGGAGAGCTTTCGAAACACAAATATTAATTATCAGACATCAAATCTACAAAAATAGTAGGATATAGCTCCCTTCTCCATTGGTGCCTGAGCTTTATGTCGAAGGCAGAAGAAGGGCGGGGGGATGAGGTTCAAAGTTACCGATAAATCATCATGCTTTTGCAAAGTTCTGGATTGTATAACATCCTGTCGTAATTTATTACCCAATGCATCTTAGTGGTAATGAAAACTGCTGTCGTTTGAGAAATCAATGACAATAGGTAGGTTATGTTAAAGGCTGTAGAAAAGCTGTTTGCGGGGAACCCGCATTTACGGTTTAACGGTGGGGTTTCAAAATTGACAGACGGTGGGCTTTGCACTATACGTTACTGTCTGAGCTACATTTTTTTTATTTTTACCTATTTCTGATTGGGTTCATCATATCAAAATATAGCAGATTTTCCGCACTCCTCCTCCATGGTTTTTTATCAGGTTCTTCCGGCTATATAATTCCCCCATTTTTCCAGCGCCGCTTTCATATCATCGGGAAGTTCTGAATCAAAAAACAAGGGTTCGCCCGTTATCGGATGGTCAAATCCCAATGATTTGGCATGGAGCGCCTGTCGGGGAAGGATGGCAAAGCAATTTTCGACAAATTTTTTGTATGAACCCGAAGTGGTACCCTTTAAAATAGAGCTTCCGCCATAGCGTTCATCGCTGAAAAGCGGATGCCCGATATATTTCATATGTGCCCGTATCTGATGGGTTCGGCCTGTTTCAAGGCGACATTCGATAAGGCTCACATAGTCGAAACTTTGTAAGATTTTGTAATGGGTGATGGCATGTTTTCCGTGGCTACCATCCGGGAAAACCGCCATAACGAGCCGATTGTTAAGGTTGCGGCCAACATGACCGACAACGGTTCCTTCCTGTGCTTTGGGTGTACCCCAAACAATGGCCTGATAGGTACGGCGTATGGTGTGGTCGAAAAAATTACGGGCAATGCGGGTTTGGGCTTCCTCGGTTTTGGTAACCAGGATGATGCCCGAAGTGTCCTTGTCGATGCGGTGGACCAGAAAGGGCATGGCATCAGGTTTCGCCCCGGGCTGATGGCGCATATGCCAGACAAGCGCATTGAGCATGGTGCCGTCAAAATTCGCATACCCGGGATGCACCACCATACCAGGTTCTTTATTGATTACTATAAGGTAATCATCCTCATACACAATGTTCAGTGGAATGTTTTCGGGCAGTATCTCGGTATCGCGCGGAGGGTGTGTCATTACCACCGAAATGACATCCTGTGGTTTTACCCTGTAATTTTGTTTCACGACAGAGCCGTTCACCAGTATGTTTCCCGCTTTAGCAGCTTGCTGAATTTTATTGCGCGAGGCATTCTCAATTCTCGACATCAGGAATTTGTCGATCCGCAGCAACCCCTGGCGTTTATCTGCAACAATACGGTGGTGTTCGTAAAGTTCGTTCTCTACATTCTCATCATCAACAAAATCAGGAGAATCATGCTCTTCAGGAAGATCTTCGGCCGTCAACATTCTTCCCAAGCTTACCGGTTAACGATCAGTTTTTCACGGCCAATCAGGTTACCCGATTTGTCATTTAACTGAAGGATGTAAAATCCCGGAACAAGCATGGAAACATCGGCTTCACGCTGATAGGGTTGGCTAAACAGGGTTTTGCCATCCGTAGCGATGATGGTCGTGGTAATGTTTTGCTTCTCAAAAAGGTCAGGTATGTCTATAAAAATCAATCCATTAGAAGTTGGATTGGGATATATTTTTAGGTTTTGGACAGTTGAATTCTCGGGAATGTCCATCACCTTCAATTTCCCCAGTACCGGACGCATCATAATGGCTCCCGGATAGATGCTTTGGTTCCATTTACCAAAGGTTTGATACCAGGTATGCTCAGAAGCATCGTTGTTGAAGTCGTAACCAATGTTCAGGTTGTCGGAAGTGGTTTGTCTCCATCCCACGTAAAAAATCAGGTTCGGGAAACGACCCGGCTCTATTTTGAGAACACTGTCAAGCTGGTAGGTGAAGAACTTGTTCAGGCTGTCCTCATAGGCTGGTTCATAGCCAAACTTCGAGAAAATAAGTTCGCCCGGTTCACCGAAATAGTCGTTCCAGACATTGAGGTAAAAGCTCTTGACATTCCCATCGTTGAGGGTTTGGTTGAAATACATTTGCACCCCAAGCAAGGAGTCTGCCCGGTTCAGTTTAAATTTGTAGGCGAGTTGCGCACCGTTGGGGGTGAGACCATATCCCGCTTCGGCCGTGCCATCGTCATACGATAAATAATTGGCAAATAGCTGCACATTTCTCACGGTGTCGTTTTGCCGGCGTGTAAGGTTCGCTTCGGTGCTGATGACGTGCGTGGTGGTGAAAAATATTTTTTCCTGTGTTCCAATGGGAAAAACAAAATTTACCGGTGGTGTGGCAAAGGGGGGGTGAATGGAGTAACCGGAATTAATGTAAGGAGGCACAAAGAAATTGCCACCGGAATATTCATAAAAAGGGTCCTGGTATTCTTTGGTAACCGAATAGCCGTAAGAAATATTGTAGTTTACATTGTCGAGATTGGTGATGCGCATTTCTAAGTTATTTTTCATTTCGTTCACAAAATTTGCACGAAACTGATTGTATGGCATCGAAGTGTAATTTTTGAGCATTGGCGGGGCTTTGGCAGCAAAAGCGACATCCTTGTGCAGGGTGTCGCGGTTGTTTCTTCCAATATTCATATAGACATAGTCAATATTCCATTGGTCGCCATTGCTTTGCCAGTCGGGCAATATTCCACTGGCCAGGCTGGCATAATTCCTGAACCGGAAACGAAATTCACTCGTATAAAACATGGCGCTGTCATCCACCGGCACCAATACCTGGCGAAACCAGTTGCTGTCCTGGGCATAAAACGATTCGAGCGTTTGACCGGAAGTGCTCCAAACGCGACGCCAGCCTTCAATAACAATGGTATCGGTAATGGTGGTGTCAATGCCATTAATAACGGTATCAGTATTAATGAAGTAGGTTTCTGTTTCACCTGGTGCCAGAAATTCAAGGACCAATGAATCGCGCCTGGCCGGGGCATTCCCAAAACCCTGGGGCTGATAATAAAAGCTGAGGTAGAGGGAGTCGGCACGGGTGATGATGCGTTTTACAGGTGAAAACAGGGAGTCAAGGCGTATGGGTTGTGAAGTAAGAAAATCGGCCATGTAAGGAAATGGGCTTGCATTGTTGTAAAGTCGCCCCATGTTGTCGATGGCATCGAGTGTAGCCACGCCCACCGTGGGTGGATTTACAGGATAATCGCTGTTGATGAATGCATCTGTATCTGACCATCTCGCAGCATCCGGGAAAATAGTGCTGTTGCTGAAATCATCAAAAAAAGGCAATTGCAGCGTTGCAGCGGCCTGGCGTGAGGAAATATTCGTTTCAGCCATTTGCTTTACCCTGCTGTTTATCTGCAGGCCCGTAATGACTTCCTGTGAAAATACAATGGCCGGCAATGCCCAAAAAAGGAATATAATCAGGATGTGTTTGTTCATATTTAATTCATTTGTTTCGGTGGTGATGCACTAAAACTCATTGTTTTCGGAATCGATCTCCGCATTCGTGGTGTCGTTGGCAAATTCCTGCAGGTAAGTGTCAAAATCAAAAGTTAAGGGGTCTTTAAAGACCAGAGAAACCGGCTGACCAACATTTAACATGCGGTTTGGGGAGTATGAAGGATTTTGGCTGTAAACCCTCGCAGTTTCAGGATCAGCATCGTCTTCATATTCCTCTTCCCCTATGGTAAGCAGGTTGTTGTTTAGCAAGTCAAGCGCCTGCTGGCGGGTTTTCCCGATAAGGAAAGGTAATTTATACCGGCCTCCACCAGAGGATTCACCCACCCTCAGATCAATAACGGATCCCTTAAGGATTTCAAATTCTGGTTCGATTTTCTGATTTTTATAGAATTGAGCAAGCACGGCATTGGCTGCAATATCGGGCACATACGTTACTCTGCCCAACTTAAGGCCGTAGGTTTCAAGGGTAGCACTGGCTTGCCTTAAGGTGAGATCAACCAGGTTGGGCATATCTACTTTTTCGGGCATGATGGCTACCGTGGTGAGGTAAACTTTTCGGTTGCGCTTTACGCTGGAGCCAGGCAGAGGATCTTGTGTTACAACCGAACCCCTGGGCAGTTTTGAATCGAAAACGGAATCGGAAATGATCACTTCTATATCGGAAATGGTCTCTAACTGATTAATCTGATCCGATGTTAAGCCTGCAAGGGAAGGCACAATGACCGACTCCCCATGGTGGGTGTACCATTTGAGTGCGCCCAATACCAGTGAAATTACCAGTGCTGTTAATGCTACTGACAATAAAAAATGCCTTACAAAAACGCGTGTCCTTATAAAATCAAAAAAGTTCATGCATGAATCCTTATAAATAGTTTGCAATGCAAAGCCCGCACATACAAACTGAACTATAATTTAACTTTAGGAAGCCCCGTTTATTGCACTGCTTTGCAAAGATAGTAATATTTGCCCTGATGGTATCCTTTTCTGGAAAATGCCAAAGCGCACTGCTCTGGCTGGATAAATGATGTTTTTGGAGGAATATTTAGGAAAATTTTTGCCCGGCAAGTCAGGCTGTTTTTCTCACCACATTCATGTAGCCAATCAATTTGCCGTTACAGTCAGTTAGTTGCTTGATGACAACATCCACTGTAAATTCATTTCCATTGCGGATGGTATGTGTGAATTTTCCGCGCATCAACCCACTGTGAGCGAGCTGTTTCTCCTGGAATTCCTTTTCATTGTTGTCTTTCCACTGCGTCGTAATGATCATATCTGCCAGTTGGGTAACTGCTTCTTTTTCCTTTATTCCATATAGGTCTTCTGCAGCATTGTTCCAGAAAGTTATGGTATTGTTATGATCGGTGGCATATACTGCATCTGTTATTTGGTAGAGTATGGCCGCATAGAAGGAGTTTGTCTGATTGTCGGATCGGCGACTAATCATTTCATTGAGCAATTGTTCCTGACTGAAAACATTCATTATAAACTCCTGAAGCGGCGTGAAATCCCTGTCATTTTTATTAGAAAGTCTCAGCATTTTCGCGTCTTTAAACTTAAAGGCAAGCATGATCCTTTTGAGGGGAAGAATGTAAAAATGTCGCAAATAAACAAAGGTGAACGCCGTAAATAAAGCTGCAAAAATGATCAGTATCAGTATTAGACTGTGTTGATATTTTCCTATGTCAGCCAGTGGTTTTGATGAGGTTTCGAGTTCAACCGAGGCAATGGGAATGTTATTGCTGCCATAAAGTGGAATGTTGCTGTGAATGAAGCCTTCGCGCGGGTGATGCTTTCTGATCGCGGAGTCTGCATCAGAAGGTTCTTTGCGCACTTTAATGGTCCCATCAATCATGGCCGATATAAAACTTTCCTCTTTTTGGTCGATGACTTCTCCGGCAAACAGCCATCCATAGGCGTTGGATTTGTCATTCCCGCACCAGGGAATTTTTATGCATGAAATCCGAAGAAGGGTGTCCTTGTCCCAGCCAAAAATCCTGGTAATAAGCCCATCGCTCAATATTTTGTTCATATGTTCGGTTGAGCCCGGTAGCAATGAGATGAAATTTGTTTTTTCTAAAGGGAAAACGGCCAGGGGGAACATGTTGGAGTCCGTTATGGCCATGTACTCAAATTCTGATTTAAAATCGGGCGATTGAAATGGATTGGTAATGATATTACAGGGCAAATAGGCCGGATTGGCTGCGGCATTTTTCAGGTATTTCTCTGCAACCCTGGAGTGCATCTCAAAGGCATTCCTTATTGCAGCCGATTGATTTTCAATGTAAGCGATTTTTATTTTATTGAATGTATAAAAATTATGCACAATGACTGAGGCGATCCCAAGAAAGAAGATGATTCCGGTAAGGACTATTAAAAGGGCGAATTTGCTACGGATAAATTTCATAAAAGTGCTTGAATTCTTAGAAACCGATGTTTTCTTAATTTTGTTGCATCAATTGTTTATTAATAAAGAAAAGTGCAGTTTGTAATCCTGTGATTTTGGAAAAAGAGGCACAAATAAAAAAGTTTACTATTTTTTTCTGGTTTGATGGCCTTTCGCAGCGATGAACAGAGGATGTATTGTAGTTTTCGGCCTGCCTTCACGCAATTTTGTCTGGTCAGTGAAATTCAATGGCCTTCATTTGTAGATTATAGCTATTTTAGTCCACTCAAAGCAAACGAGTTACCGTGAAAAATAAAAACAGTATAGTATTTTCCATGATTTTGATCCTTATCTGGCCCGCTTTATTGTTCGGTCAGATCAGCCGCAAAGGCATTCCCGATGGAATTGCCCGAAAGGTAAGCATGGCCAATGTTCCTGTTGCAACGCAGGTTAAACCCGATTTGTTACTTTTGATGGAAGAAGATGAAGCCAATGTTTCCTTTGGACTTCCTGAGCGCATGGGCGTTAGCCTTCCTTGCAGTTACACTACCGATAATTCTGGTGAATGGGAAACATTGAATGACCGGCGCATATGGAAATTGCAGATCGAAGTGCCGGATGCCGTTGGCTTAGGTTTGTATTTTAATCGTTTTGACTTGCCCCTAGGAGCAGAAATGTATGTCTATTCATCAGATGGACAGCATATTATAGGCGCTTTTACAGCGCATAACAATCACCCTTCGGGCTTGTTTGCAACCGAAGTAGTAAAGGGTGAGAAAATCGTAGTTGAATACTCAGAGCCGGTTCTTTCGGTAAGGGAAGCCCGCTTTAATATTTCGGAAGTTTTGTATGTATATACCCCTATGCTGTTTTCTGGGGATAAAGCAATCAACCTGAAAAATTCCGGCGCCTGTCAGGTAAACACCGCTTGCGCAGAAGGCGATTTGTGGCGCGACCAGGTGAAAAGTGTGGTTAAAATAATGGTAAAGAGTGGATTCAGTTCCTATTGGTGCAGCGGTGCGGTGGTTAATACTACAGCCAATAATTACGAGCCCTACATACTTACTGCAGACCACTGCGCGAAAAATTATTCGGGACAATACGCGAGCGTGGATGATGTGCAACAATGGGTGTTTTATTTTCAATATGAAACGGCGGAGTGTTCCGGTCCATTGGCGCCGGAAGCCAAAACGCTCACCGGGGCCATTAAGGTTGCCAGTAGCACACCCCTGCAAAATGATGGCAGTGATTTTTATTTGGTGCTTTTGAACAACATTATTCCGGCAAATTATGAACCCTATTATTCAGGGTGGGACATTTCGGGCACTTCCAGCCCGTCTGGCGTTAGCCTGCACCATCCGGCAGGTGATGTAAAGAAGATTTCAACTTATACCACACCACTCACCAACGATCAATGGGGAAGCAATCCCAATACCCATTTCAAGGTTGTATGGGCGGAAACTGCCAACGGGCATGGGACAACTGAAGGTGGCTCTTCAGGCTCACCCATATTCAACAGCACCGGACGGATTGTCGGACAACTGACCGGAGGCGAATCGGGTTGTAGCAATCTTACCGGTCCGGATTATTATGGAAAGATGTCTTTTTCGTGGGAATCGAACGGAACGCATGATTCATTAAAATTAGCACCCTGGCTGGATCCGCTGAATCTTGGCATAGTAAGCCTTGATGGTGCCTATAACGATAAACTTGTACTATCACGATTTCGGGCCGATACCAACGTGGTGGTTATTGATAATAGCTTGAAATTTAGCGACTTTTCAAGTGGCAATCCAACCTCATGGCGATGGATTTTTGAAGGCGGTGAACCCGGAACATCCACACAGCGCGATCCCGGCCCCATTCAGTACAATCGCCTCGGCCAGTATTCGGTATCCCTGATTGTTACCAATGCTTTTGGCATGGACAGCCTTACCCGCGAAGATTACATTCGTGTGGTGCCACACATTTTTCCCAATCCTGCCACAGATCATCTTATTGTAACTACCGGTGATAATCCCAATGAAAATTTTACTATTCTGGTAAGTGATGCATTGGGTCGCACGGTTTACAGTGCAGAGTTAAAGCAATTTGAGAATGGATTTTCATGTGTGAATTGCCAGAATTGGCCTTCGGGACTTTATGTGGTGAGGGTTGCCGGGAAAGATTTTACTTATACCGGTAAGGTTGTGAAAGTAGGGGGGCTGTAAACTCTTAAATGCCCAATAGCGCTTGGTTTTGGCATCTTTAATGTTCTGGCTGTGCCTTGTTTTGCCCGCCCACAGTGTGTTGAAATTAAATCGTCCAATTCCGGAAGATATGCGGTTGGTTGAGTTTTCTTATATTCTGCACCGGGTATTGGGTAAGATGTTGAGCGGTTTTGGGAGGAGGGGAGGGTATGGTTTTTAGATAAACTAATTCGTTTTGCTCAATGGGCAAGCTCAATGAGCCATCATTACCATAAAAATGCCATTGATGACTTTTTAGCCGCCAATCTGGCCGATCCCTGGCTTGTGGCGTTTACTTTGGATAAGGAAATAACGATAGTAACCTACGAGAAGAGTGAGCCAACCATCAAAAGAAAAATTAAGATTCCCGAAGTTTGTAATCAATTTGGGGTGAGGTATATCAATACCATTGACATGTTAAGGGAATTGAAGGAAGTGATTTAAAGAAAGTTTGTACATTTAACGGAGATTTTGGGAATCGTTGAGCTTGGGTTCCAAAAATTCAAATCAACAATTAGCAAAGGAATAGGTAAATTAAAGTGTAAAAATATGTCCGGGAATCATAATTCAACAAGAGTGCATAATCTGTCTGTTTTGACAAAAGACCTTGAATTAAAACAAATTAAGAATACTTCTATTTTTGAAAATCATAAGTATTTTGTGTTGTCACCTTCTGTCCAAAACAAAATCAACTGGTTCGATTTGAGAAAGATAAATCTGGACAAAAAACCGGGTGGCAAACAAGGCATTTTATTAATCAGGCTATTAGATGATTTTATTCTTGTTGACCTGAAAAAGATTGTTGCTGAATTATGCAAATCGGAACCTTATGAAACAAAAAAAAGCGGAATTCACTGGAAGTTCCAAATCAGAACAACCGAATTAAATAAGTCATACATTTTTAACGCAAAAAGTTACGAAAGATTGTATGTGGACAGAATTGGGAAAGAGCAACTGATAAAAGAAATGATATAATCAGGCCATCTAAATTTCTTTAAAGCCCCCCTTGCATTCCCCCTCATTTTCCCGTAAGTTTGAACTTTCAAATTTCACTTGCAAACCCCAATGAACTCACAATATAAAAAGTTAGAGCTATGCTGGCCTGGTAAAGACATTGAAGTGAGGCCTGAGCCACGCGTATTGATTGAAGACCCTGCTAAATCGTACGGTGAGGCGGATACGCAAAATATGCTTATCCATGCCGACAATCTTCTTGCTTTAAAAGCATTGGAACAAAACTTTGCCGGAAAAATCAAGTGTATTTACATTGACCCGCCTTACAATACCGGCAATGCTTTTGAGCATTACGACGACGGTTTGGAACATAGCATTTGGCTTAATTTAATGAAATCACGTTTGGAAATCCTTTACAAGCTCTTATCAAATGATGGCAGTATTTGGATTTCAATTGACGATGACGAAAGCCATTATCTAAAAGTTATGTGCGATGAGCTGTTTGGTAGAAAGAACTTTGTTTCAAATGTGATTTGGGAGAAGAAATATTCCCCACAAAATGATGCAAAATGGCTAAGTGACAGTCATGACCATATATTGGTATTTGCAAAAAATAAAGAAGTTTGGAGACCAAATTTATTGCCTCGTACAGAAGAGATGAACAGTCGGTATAAAAATCTCGATAATGATCCAAGAGGATTATGGAAACCAGGTGATGTTCTTGTAAAGTCTTTCTCTGAATCAGGTGTTTTCCCAATTAAAAATCCAAATACAGGTGAAGAATTTTGGCCCCCCAAAGGCAGTTGTTATAGATTTAGCGTTAAAAGTGCAGAAAAGTACTTAGAAGAAAATAGATTTTACTTTGGTAAAACAGGAAAAAGTAAACCACAAATAAAAAGATTCCTTAGCGAAGTCAAAGATGGGTCCGTAAGTAAAACTATTTGGTTGAGAACTGAAGTGGGAGATAATCAAGAAGCCAAGAGTGAAGTTAAAGAATTTATTTCTGATGATTTTTTCCAAACACCAAAGCCTGAAAGGTTAATATCAAGGATTTTATCGCTTGGAACCAATGAAAACGAGTGGATTATGGACAGCTTTTTAGGCTCCGGCACTACCGCCGCCGTTGCCCATAAAATGAACCGGAAATACATTGGCATTGAGTTGGGCGAACATTGCAACACCCACTGCCTGCCACGCCTGCAGGCGGTTTGTGATGGCAGCGATCAGGGCGGCATTTCAAAAGCTGTTGGATGGAAAGGCGGAGGTGGTTTTAAGTTTTACAACCTGGCGCCCAGCCTGCTAAACAAAGACAAATACAACCAATGGGTGATTAACCCAAACTACAATGCCACTCTGCTGGCGGCTTCCATGGCACGGCAGGAAGGGTTTACTTACAAGCCCAGCGAAGAAATGGTGTGGAAGCAGGGTTTTGCCACCGAAAACCACTTTATTTTCACCACCACCAATCACATTACGCCCGATATTGTGGAGCAAATTCTGGGCGAAATGAAACCCGAAGAGAGCCTGCGCATTTGCTGTGTCTCATTTACGGAGGGTTGCAACGATATTTCGTCCCGCATCGAAATCAAGAAAATACCTGATATGATATTGGGTAAGTGCGAATTTGGCAAGGAGGATTATTGCACCGAAAGCAACATCATCAATATGCCTGCCGATCCGGAAGCTCCGGCCTTTGTCCCATCGTTTGTTACCCCGGACGTAAAGCCGGAAACAGCCATTATTGAGAAAGATAAGCCCACACAAACTAAACTGTTGTTTTGATATGGGAAATAAAAAAACAATCCAGGTTGAGGATAACCTTATCCAGTTAGTCTCATTACATAATGAAGATTACATTTCGCTAACTGACATGGCACGCAGTCAGTTGCAGGAGGTAATTATAATAAAATGGCTAAGTCTGAAAAGCACCATTGAATATATTGGCGAATGGGAGATTTTATACAATCCGGGTTTTAATTATACCGAATTCGGTACAATTAAAAATGTAGCAGGCAGCACTTTGACTTGGTCAGCGTAGTTTTCTCAAAATAGGATATGCAGGAAATCAATAAGAAGTATATGGTTAAAAGCACAGAATATATTGGCAATACCATGAGTTTAAGAGATCCGCTTAAACAGAGTTTAGTGGTTTTCGACAACCTTATTAATCAGTCGGGTTTGTTGGACTCTACGCCCATTTCTGAAAAAGAAAGTGCCATAAAAGCAGAGTATCCGCTTTTTGAAGCCTTTGAAAGGGAGTTTCCATCGGTTTGCTATTCCATTGCAACGGGTATTGGCAAAACCCGCCTGATGGGTGCGTTTGTAACCTGGCTGGTAAAGGAAAAGGGAATACGCAACTTCTTTATTCTTTCGCCCAACATTACCATTTACGATAAACTGAAAGATGATTTTGGCAACAAAGGCGCTGAAAAATATGTTTTTAAGGGCTTGCCTGAAATTTCGAACAACGCTGTTATCATCACAGGCGAAGATTACGAAACTAAGGGAATAAAGGAATCCGATGATTCCATTCAGATAAATATGTTCAACATCGGCAAGATAAATGCCGACATTAAAACCACCACTAAAGACGGCAGGGTGCTGCCACCGCGTATCAAGCGATTTAGGGAAACGCTGGGTGACAGCTATTACAATTACCTTGCTAACCTGAAAGATTTGGTCATCATTATGGATGAATCGCACCGCTACCGGGGGGAGCGCGGTATGGAAACGCTTAATGAATTGAACCCGCTGCTTGGCATTGAACTAACTGCAACGCCCATTGATGCAAGCACCAATCAACGCTTTAAAAATATAGTGTTTGAATATGGTCTGTCAGACGCCTTGCGGGATGAGAAATACATTAAAAATCCGGCGGTTGTTACACGTGCCAATACCAATTTTGATGACATGGATGCCGGTGAAATTGAAAAGCTGAAACTGAACGATGCCATTCAGATGCACCTTGACACCAAAATCGCCATTCAGAATTACGCTGCTGACAACGACAAGCCAATTGTAAAACCAACCATCCTTGTTTCGTGCAGGGATACGGCCCATGCCAAAAGTATTTATGATTACATGGTTTCCGCCGACTTTTATGAAGGTGAGTATAAAGAAAAGGTGTTGCAGATAGATTCGACCAGCAAAACAGAAGAGCAGGTTGAAAAACTGCTGACCCTTGAAAAGCCGGACAACCATATTGAGATTGTGATACACGTGGATATGCTCAAAGAGGGTTGGGACGTAGCGAATTTATACACCATCGTACCCCTGAGGGCAGCCAACGCCATTACCCTGATTGAACAAACCATTGGCCGTGGATTGCGTTTACCTTTTGGTGGAGAACGCACCGGAGTGGCAAAAGTAGATATGCTTTCGATAATGATGCACGACAAATTTCAGGAAGTGGTGGATGAAGCCAAAGATCCAAATTCATTGCTTCACTCCATCGGTAAAATAGAACTCACTAGAAACGATTTAAACTCACGTAAGGAAACTGTCGCATCCAGGACCAAAGATGTGGTTGAACTGGAAGAGGAGGGCAATAAAATTGAGCAGATTAAGGACGAACAAATCAGGCAAAAAGCCAAAAGCAAGCATATTGCGCGGACTTCGGTAAACACTGCGGTACGCAGGAAAATTGCAGATAAGACCGTTTCTACCCCGAAAGATTTAACCGATGAAAAGGTAAAAGCGGCGACCATTAGCCAGATAAAGGAAAGGATAAAAGCTGAATATCCTGACCTTAGCGTGAAGGAGCAACAGGACATCGCCAAGGATGTTGACAAGGTATATGTCGAAGTGGTGGAGAATATTATCCGGAATAATATCCTTATTCCAAACATCCGCATCACTATTTCTGAGAATAAAGGCATCATCAATGATTTTGATTTAGATACTACCTTGTTTACGGAAAACATTTTGCAGCAGGAATTTGAGTTGATCCGTGAAACCATTTACGATCATAAAACCGACAAAATTAAAATCACGGCCCGTGATATCGAATTTCCGGAAATAAGCATTCTTGAGTTGCTCAAAAAGAAACCTGAGATTGATTACGAAGGCAATTCAGATGTTTTGTATAAACTCTGCGAACAGGCAGTAATGGCAGTGAAAGATTCTCTAAAGAAGCCTGAAACATTGGGCGACACCATTTTAACCTACCGGGAACTGATTGCCAATAAAATTTACTTCCAGGTTAAGGATCATATAACCATACATACTACCTCACATGCAAAGCCCGAACCGGAATCCTATGCTTTGATATTGCCCTGGAATTATTCAAAAGAAAAGGGCGAGGAAATATTGAATTTCAGGACAACAGTGAGCCCCAAATTATTATCCTCAAAGGTTTTTAATGGTTTCGGCCGTTCCTGCCACGACAAATACAAATTTGATTCGGTGCCCGAAAAACGGTTTTCGGAGATCATAGAAAATACAAAAGCGGAAGAAGTTGAGCGGTGGTTGCGCCCGGCCTCAAAGCAATTCAACATCTGGTACAACAACAACTCCGAAAGATATGTCCCTGATTTTGTGGTAGAAACGCCGGATGTCATTTACCTGATCGAGATAAAGGCAGAAAACGAAATGGAAGATTCCATAGTTTTGATGAAGGCCGAAGCCGCTGTCAAATACTGCCATATAGCCAGTGAAATTAATGCTACCCGAAACGAAAAACGATGGAAATACGTCCTTATTCCGCATGATATGACCGAAACTAACATGGGTTTTATGCGGTTGGTTACAGAGTTTGGGATGAGTATGGTTATGAAGGGTGAATAAACGGGTGACAATAAAAAATAAGAACATTTAATCCAAATAAACCCATTTGAAGATCAGTTTAAAGGATTGATTATTTGTCGCAAAAACAGACTAAAATTGCGACAGAAAATAGGAATAAATCAAACATTATTGTTCATTAAATGAACTATTTATAATATTAACCTTATCTTTGCCTTTTATAGCCATAAATGAATTAAAAATATGGACAACGCTGAATTAAAAAAGATGTTGATTGATATTCCCACAAAATTGTGCAGGACCATGAGCCTGACTATAATAAGTGGGATATTGAGTGGATTCCCTGAGGGGTTTTCAAAAAATCATTTGACAATCGTCAGGCTACTGGATGAAGCAGATCGTTTGTATATTACCGAAATTGTTGATCTCATAGGTATTACAAAACCGCAAATGACTGCCACGGCTGATAAGTTGATTAGAATGGATCTTGTTGAACGAAAGTATGACCAAAACGACCGCAGGAAAATATTCCTGTGCCTGACACCCGAAGGAAAAAATGTAGCCGCAAAAATCAATCAAAATATAGATATCGTAGTGAATAAATTACTATCCGATTTTTCGGAGGACGAGCTTTCCGAGTTGGCTATGGGCCTTAAAGCATTCAATAAAATTTGTTCACTTTGTATCAGCAGATACGTTAAAAACGGAAACAATGAAATTTGAAATTCCTGAATCACTCATGCGGAGCGAATACAAAAGAAAGTTTCGGTTTGCCGAACTTTATAGTTCACTCGTATTTGCACCCAGGGCAATGTTAAAGATCAGGGGCAATAAGAAAACCAAATTGATGGATACGCACTTTATTGAGCGTTTGCAGTTGGCCGTTACTGAGGTAAACGGCTGCGCCGCATGCTCTTATGCCCATACTCGAATGGCTTTGCGCGAAGGGATGAGTAACGAGGAAATCAGCAGTTTTTTGAGCGGAGGTGATCAGTTTATTCAACCCGAAGAAGCCAAAGCGATTATGTTTGCCCAGCACTTTGCCGATTCCAGGGGCTATCCCAAAAAGGATGCTTATGAGGCCATTGTAAAAGAGTACGGTCTTGTAAAAGCACGGATTATCCTTTCTGCCGTTCAGATGATGATTGCCGGAAACATGATTGGTATCCCTTTAAGTGCGTATATGGCAAGGAGAAAAGGAAAACCTTTTAAAGAAAGTTCATTGGGCTATGAATTGGATATGTTTATAGGGGGTATCCTTGTTCTGCCAATTGCCATTGTTCATGCCCTCTTTCGATGGTTGATAGGGCTTCCAAATACGCGTTTTGATAAAAGCCAGGAATAATCCCGTATTTTTGTAACTTATTGATGGTTCTTATAGATTCAGGTCTAATAGATCTGTCATGGAATTATTCCTGATAAATATCACCTTCAAATTTTTTAACAATGGCCAAAACAATAGGTTTCGCATTGATGCTGAGCTTTTTCCTTCTTTCGTTTGATACTTATGAAGGAGATAATCACCCTGGAGGAACAACGGTCTTAAAACCGCCCCTGATGGGCTGGGCCAGTTGGAATAATTTCAGGGTTAACATCAGTGAGGATATTATTAAATCGCAGGCAGATGCCATGGTTGACCTAAATCTGATGGAGTTTGGCTATAACTACATAAACATAGATGATGGTTTTTTTGGTGGTAGGGATGCGAATGGACAGATAATGTCCCACCCGGAAAGATTTCCCAACGGAATGAAACAAATTGCTGTCTATATTCATTCCAAAGGCTTGAAGGCGGGCATTTATACAGATGCAGGAATTAATACCTGCGCATCTTTTTGGGATAAAGATACGATTGGGGTTGGAATGGGATTGTATGGCCACGATGAGCAGGATCTGCAACTGTTTTTGCAAGAATGGAACTTTGATTTTATTAAGGTGGACTGGTGTGGCGGCCAATGGCTGGGCCTGGATGAGCAGATGAGATATACCCAAATTGGTCAACTGGCCCGGCAAATAAAGCCTTCGGTGGGTTATAATGTATGCCGCTGGCAGTTTCCCGGAGCCTGGGTGACCAGTGTCGCAGATTCCTGGCGTATTTCGGGTGATATCAGTAATGATTTCGGGTCACTGCTGCATATTATCGATCTCACTGCTGATTTATGGAAATATTGTTCTTACGGTCATTACAATGACATGGATATGTTGCAGTTAGGCAGGGGCATGACTTACGAAGAAGACAAAACACACTTCACCATGTGGTGTATGATGCATTCTCCGCTATTGCTGGGCAATGATTTGACAACATTGTCCGATCAGACGAAGGAAATCATCACCAATAAAGAAATCATTGCATTGAATCAAAGTCCATTCGTCTATCAGGCACGAAGGATTATTGATTACGGTGAACTGGAAATTTGGGGCAAGCCCTTAATCTCCACCATGAGCGGGCAGATAGCCATTGCAATGTTGAACCGGACCAATGAAGTTCAAACCATAAACTTTGAACTGGAAGCGGTAGGCATTAATTCCCCAAAAGGTTATATCTCAAGCGATTTATGGACAAAAGAAACCTTTGACACATCTTTTGACAGCAAGATTTCAAGAGAAGTTCCCCCGCATGGGGTAGTTGTCTTAAAAATATCCGGAGAGTCATTACCTTATAATGTTTTTCAGTATGATGATAAGAAATAGTCTTAGTATGTAATTTATTGGTGTTTAATGATTTGAAAATTTCTTGGGCAGTCTGTCTGATTTTTGATAGAATAAATCCCGGATGCACATATGCGAGGAGCGCCATTTCTGGTAATTTCACTTAATTAAGCAATTGAATCATTTTTTTTTCGTTATATATCGAATGGAGTGTTTAATAACTCACTTCCCGGCAATCCTTCCTTCATGAGAAATACAGTAATCATTCTAATATTCGTATTGTTTGGATGTGTTTTATTCGCTCAGAATCAAATAAATGCGGCTGGAAATAGATCAAAAGCTGCAACGCTGCAGAAGTTATATCCTTCCCTCAAAGCCGTTTTAATTGTGGGTCCCCTTGGGGGATTGACGCCCACTTCCATCGACAGAATGGATGAATTAGTGGCATTATTTCACTCAAAAGGAGTGGAGACAGCTTGTTTTTATAATAAGGAAACGGATTGGGAGAAGATTAAAACAGCAGCCAAACAGGCGAACTTTTTTATTTATGCCGGCCACGGAAGCATTATGGGCGAAGGTGGTAAAAGCGGGGGTTTGTGTTTGAATGAAATGATTTCGAGTAAGCAAATTATAGATGAACTTCACATGCGTCCAAATGCAATGGTGATTTTTTACTCAGTGTGCAGGTCGGCAGGAACTTCAGCCACTGATACCGGCGACATTGGAGTAAAGGAAGCGATAATACGGGTAACTGATTATTCCTGGCCCTTCTTCAAAATCGGGGCCTCGTGCTATTATTCATCAAATGTGGTAGGTGGTTGTGTCGGCTTTTTAACAGATTTTTTTGCTGGTAAAACCTTACGTCAATGTTATGAATCCTCTGCGAAATTCGTTGCAAAGATCGAAATATCGCAACCTTACCAATACGATAAAAACAGGCAAATTAGTATCGCAAGCACCGATTGGGGTGGGACTATCCAAAAAACTACCTCCTCTAATGGTGTTGAAACAGTGATTGAATTTCCGGCTGCCAAACAATACGACATCGCTTATGTGGGCAATCCCGGCTTTACGCTTAAGGATATGATGAAATAATATTCTTTCTTATTGATGTTTGTTTCTGCCGGATCAGTCTATATCATTCCTGAATTTAACAAAACATCATTCTACCTCACCACCCCTTTCTCCTCCGACGGTTCACTTTCCATACCTGCACTATTTTTAGTGGTTAGGAAATAAAAATACTGTTCTCCAGCTTTAACATCCTGATCGAGGTATTCAAGCGCATCTGGCGGGAGCGTGATGATTGCCCTGGGTTTTTCCTTTTCGGTGCGCCGGTATAAAACCAACGACTTCAGTTCGTTATCGATGGTTTGCCCCCATTCTAATTGTATGCCTTCGTCAATAGAAAACGCCACCAACGCAAAGGGTGTAATGGGTCTGTTTTCCTGAAGAGAAACGGTGGTAATTGTGCCTGCCTGGCTGATGTTCCCGTCAATATCAACCGTATTAACTTTGTAGGTATAAGTTTGCCCTGCCACAACAGTGGTATCTGTATAGTAATTGAGCTCAATCATTTCGCCATTAGGTGTGAGTTCGGTGAATGCTGAAGTTGAGCCTTCAGTCTTTCGCCAAAGCTGGTAACCTGCAATGGCAATGTCCTCTTCCTCCATGTTTGCCCAGAAAAGCTTAACCACGCCATCTTCCTCATAAGCAGTTAATGATGCCGGGCTTACGGGTGGCATTGTAAGCAATGGACGGGCATATTCCTTGTTGGAAAAATCACTTTCCACGAAGCTGGTGCTCTCCGTTTTTGCCGCATAGGTGTATGTTCTTCGTCCCGAAAGTGCTGAAAGCGTATCAAACCACATCACAAAAGGAGCATCGGGCGTGAGTGGTATTAAATCGCTTGCCAGATTGAGTGTCGGTGTCATTCCATCGTCCCTGTATATGCGCACCCCGGCAGCTTCAGCATCGGTTACCTGAATCTGCAGAGAAACTCCATTTTTAATCCCTGTAGCCATTTCTATATGGGGTGGGATGGGCGGAATAGGATTGTAGGAGGCGCTAAAAATCATATTGCTCATGATGGGTTGGTTGCCACTGTTACTAATGGCTAATATCCTGTAATAATACATTACATCGGGAATCGTTTCCATATCAGTATAACTGAACTTATCAACAGGAAGGCTAACGAGCAGATTAAAATCAATGTCCGGGCTTTCACTTCGGTATATTTCAAACATTTTAATGTCGTTAAGTGAGTTCATTTTCCATTGTACCATTATGGATTTCTCTTCTTTAGACTTTTTGGCTTCAGTCATGGTGAACCACAGATTCCCGGGCTTATTGACCGGAACCTTTACTATGTCAGAGGTATTGTGTGCCTTGCCAGAAGTATCCATTGCGGCAATAAAATACTGAAGGTACTCCTCGCCGGGAAGCGTGAACATTAGGGTATCCTGCAATACATAGAAAATGGTATCATTTTTTGGATACCTCATTTTTATGCTGCGCACCTTCACAGCTTGCTTATCCTGGTATTGAACGGGCATAAATTCCGGTGCAGGATTGGTGCCGGTCGAAAACCATTTGATATACACCATTTCAGGCGTTTTTTCACTTTCGTAAAATTTAAGTGCATCAAACCGTGGTGCGGTGGTCTGACCATATGTGCTTAAGCACATTATGGTCAGCAGCAATCCCAGAGGAAATAGTATGTTTGACTTTTTCATATCTTCAACTTTTAAGCAATTTCATTCTTTGAATTCACTATCTGGTCAGATTAAGGGCAGAGATTGTCGCCGCAACTCCCCAAAATAAGATTGAAATCAGTGCCTGTATTGCTGATTTTCATCATCAGGCCAATGTCAGGAGAAGTGATATCAACACCTGTCCATCCGATGCCATAAAACACTTCCGCCTGCACCCCGGCCTGAACACTGCCACAACCAAGTATGGTATAATCTCCATTGGAATAATAAACCCCGGAGATGCCGAGTTGTGCATTGGCATTGGCTGAAATTTTGACCCCGGTAGCCGATACCCCTCCTGTTATCTTCCCTTCTGCCAGCAGAGACAATCCGTATTCGTTCACCTCCGGAGCAAAACTCATCCAGGTTCTTGCATTCAGTGAAACATCGGCACTAAGGCTTACACCCACGAATTGATCAATCAAAGGCACATTAACGCCCCACTCAATGGGTGGAATCAACTGCCTGGTTAATCCTCCCTGCAAAAGGAACCCTGAAATGCTGTTCTGAAATCCGCTGGGTATGCATTTGAGGGCGCCAAACGGTGCTTTGAGTGTTGGTGGAATGGCATCATAAGCACCAATCAAACCATATAAATCACAACTGCCAACACCCGGAATGGTAAGCACTCCCAGAATGTTAAAATACCATCCATGAGGATCAAAAACACAATTTACCGTCCCTGCAGTTTGCATTCCCATCATATCTTGATCCACAGATACCGAACCCGTAAGGCGGGAGTTTTGAATATCATACGTAAAGCTTATTCCCGGAAAGGCGTTAAGGTTGCTGACATTAAGATTGGCATTATCAGCGGTGATGGCTCCTTCACATATAAATTTCAATCGGCTTTTCTCTGAGTTATCGCTAACGCCGCCCATGCCCACCATTTCGCCTTCAAACCAGAAGTTGTTCCAGATGTCACTTCCTCTGTCCAGTTCCATGCCGCCGACAACCTTTTCAAAATACTTGGTTTTGTCTTTTGTGATGTAGATAAATGCATCCGGGGGGATAAAGATCTCTGTCGAGGCTGCCTGATGTTTCAATACAATATCCACTGGCCCGAGTTTGTCGGGTTCGGTGGCTGTCCCCTTTGCCGTAAACAAATTATTGCTGAGGCTGATGCTTGCCGGAATCCATGCAAACAGCATATTGTTGTGGGTAAAGTTGAGGCTACTCGGGTTGTTGACCACGAAATTATAGCTCTGTCCCTTTTTCTCCCAGGCCAGATTGCCCGTGAACTCTTCAATATATTTGAACCCGGGCATATATTTACCCTGCACCTGAATGTAAGGAGGGGTGGCTAAGTCATAGGCCATGATCTGTGTGCCTTCTGTGGCGTTGAAATCAACCAGGTCGAACATTTTAAGGGTGGTTTCCCTGACGATAAATTTCGGGGTGGAGCCATCGCTCAACATCAGGATTAGCCCAATGGGTATTTTTTGCGCGTTTAATCCCGGAAGTCCTTCAATATGGGCAGCTTGCTGGCCGTTCTCTCCGGTGGCATATAACTCCCAATGCATTTGCCCGTTTTTCTCAATGTAATGAAGGCCTTTGTTGCTGGTGGTAACCGCAACAGGAATGCTTCCCAGTAATTTCATGGTGCCGAAATCGGCTTTGGCATTGTACGCTAAAATGGATTGGTAAGTAATCTCAATATCCTTGATGCCCACTTCCAGTTTTCCTTTAATGGTGGAATTTTTCAACAAGATGCCATTGGTACTCAGGTCCCAATCGGAGCAGGCCAGTGTCCATTTTTCCAGTTGTACATTAATGGGCGTGTTTGTTTTCACCTTCACCTCAGTCTTCGTTACTTCCACATCTCCTATTTTAAGCTGAATGTCCTTCGGCGTGGCATTGTTGAGATTGGTGTGCAGCGTGGTGTTTATCAATAATTTGTCCGTGTTCAGGAATGATTTTGCCGGATCAGCGTAAGCTGCGTTTGAAAAGTTTGGAAAGGAATAGCGAAATGAACTGCCATCGCTGGCACAAATGTAAAATCCGGCTGTGGGTAAAGTAATGGGCTTTTTAATGGCAGGGTCAGCCACAAATATGGCCATCATCATTTTTGCCGCTCCACTCCCGGTGCTTCCCGCGAGCCACAGGTCAGGAAGTCCAACCAAAGGTGAATTGTATTCTGTAGGAGGTACTTTTACCTTTCCCTTTATTGTGCCGTAATTTGAGCCGGGTTTATACCGGTCAATCAACAGGCCTTCTGCTGCAATGAGTTGGCCATTAAAGGTGTTAAGCACCTTCAGAATATCAATTTTGGTGCAACTCAGTTTTACCGGAAGTGCTTTTGGTTCGGCAATGGGGATATTCTTCGCATTTTTAAGTGTGCCGGGTATTATTATTACGTTATTGAATGGAATCACCGTTCCGGGATCGGTTTTGAACTGATCGTTCCCCGGAATATTGGTAAGGTTGCCATTAATTGATACCCCGTCATCCGTTGAAGTTAATTTGATGACCTCCATCGGAAACCCCATCAACTGGGTAATATCCATGTCGTCATAAACAGTCAGGTTGAAATCAAAAGTTTTGCATTCGTTTGAGGCCTGATTGACCAAAATCATTTTTTCATCACCAATTAAATTAGATTGTGATTTTGAAGCCGTGACGGTTTGGTTGTAAAGGCGAACGGGGAAATTATTAATGTAGTAATAACCGTTGGGGTCAGAAATACCTGTGAGCGTATCTGCGGACCCATTATAACGCACAGTAGCAATGCCAACAGGTGAGTCTGTTCCCACTCCTGCATACACATGGCCTGTGATACATGCTGCGGGTTTTAGTGCACAATTAATAACGGTGGGATTTTTACTATAAGGGATTTTCAAACTGAAGTACCTGGTTTCGAAGTTTCGGTCGGTATTTTTGAACATCCCGACCCGAACCCTGTAAACCTGATCGTTATTCATGCCAGCGTTGGTAAAGTTCATCTTTACCATGCCATCTTCATCGGTAAAATCCATGCTTTGGCCAGTAGTCAGGTTTAAAATTTGCACCCAACAATTTTTAATGGGGAGGAAATAATTCCCGGCGAAAAAGACATAAACCTGCAAGCGGCGTTTTAAAGAATAAAGTTCAATATTCATGGATTGATGATCCTGAGCTGCAACAAAATTTATGGTATCGGTAATGTATCCCTGCATTTCAACAATAAGTTGCTGGTTTTGTCCCGGGAGTTTGAGTACCGGAAGCGAATAATGCCCCCCGGCGCCACATTGGACACTGTTTTCTCCAATCAATCGCACATGCGCATGCAGCGCTTGTCCTGTTTCAGCATCCTTTACATAGCCGCTGAGTTGGGAGCCTTTTTCCAGCATGTAGGTTAATCTTTTTTGCTTCCCGAACATCAGTAAGGGAATGTCCCACTGTTGGTTTCTGTACCCTGTTTTATTCAGTTTTATTCTTCGTTCAGGCCCGATAACACTTTTTTTGGTTCTACTGTAAAGTAAATACAGATAATCGAATGTGAATGTTCCATCAGAAGCGGTTATTGCGACTTTATTGTCCGGAAGGCAAATTCCTACTGTGCTGGTAGCAATGCAATCTATCAGCCATTGATTCGGATAGGCGATTCCTGTGAGAAGATGGGCATCATCCTGATTATTAAAAATATACAATTCGCGCAAATTCATGGTAACTCCCTGTAATTGTTTGGGATCAGGCCCTGCATCCCTTACTTCACCCAAAATGCGTGGATATCTGGGGGCTAAGCTGAGTGTTTGATTATGCGTATAGTAATTATAAAATAATGGAAATTCTATTGTTTTGGGGTTGAGGTTTCCCCCTGATGGAATCGGGACGCTGGAAGGAGGATTTACCAGAATAGGTTGTCCGGTGGAGAAATACTGGTCACTGCCTTCTTCAATGTCGGTAATAAGATAATACAGGTACTGATTAACATCGTGATAAACGACCCGTTGAAATTGTACCAGGCCCTGATTGTTTGTTGTTCCTTGTGCTACTACGGAAAATCCGGGGAATTTATTAAGTACCTGCGGATCTACTTCATGTTTTCGACCTTTTAGCATCCCATCCTCAAGCGGAAACAACTGATAAGAAAAATCCAGTTTACGACATAAATACACATTGATGCCGCTCAGCACATTTGTGCCAACAGCATAGGAAAGGTCCCCTCCGTAGTCAAATGGTTTCACCAGTACATCAAGTTCGAAGCTGCGGACCTGGGCGGTAATGTCAGGGAGGGTATGGTTTTCACCAAACGCCGGTAAAATGATTTCTTTTGGATTAAAATAGAAACTTTTGTGGGGCGCTTCAATGACGATAACAGCTACTTTATAAAAATCATTTCCAAATTCCCCACTGGCAGCAGTTGTCAGCCCAAAAGGAATGTTCTCCAAATAAGTAAATGAATAATTTCCATTGGCATCTGTTTGCGTTATGGCCAGCGTCTTCCCAATGTCCGGGTCCGGGTTAGGGTCATTGTCTTCCAGAAAAATATTTTTTAAATTTTGAACAATGGGTGGTCTATCCCTCATTATTTCCGCTCTTGCAACAACCAGCCTTATGGTTGCTCCGGCCAGCGAATAATTGTTTGGTCCACCGGTTTCAAGGTATTTATATTTCAACTTTCCCTTTACCGTAGTTGAGACCAATTGCGGTGGGGCAAAAATTTGAACATCGCCTATCGTTATCACATTATAGCCAGGGCCGTCAAATTCCAGATTTAGGTAGGGGTCCACAATAATGTTCAAATGCCTTTTCCAGGTAAAGCTGCATACCTCACTGGTTCCTCCATTTCTGAAAGAGGCTCTGCCAGAGGGATCGATGGCCGTAACCTGAAAAGCATAGGTTTTTCCTACAACCAATGCTGGCTGGGCAGGCCCGTAAACAAAGGCGTTGGCCATGATATTGGCTTCATAGAATACCGGGTGCGATGCTGAGTTCATGGCAGCGTTTATATCCATGTCAGAGGGTAAAACCTCAATCATTAAAAGCCGGTATTGGAGGTTTACGGGTGCGCCCACTGGTCGGGTCCACGAAATCAGTACATTTTGTGGTTGTAATGCCCTGATCGTATCCTGACAGAGTGGTTGCAGGATCACCGGAGGTTCGAGACTGGTAATGCCAAACGGGGCGCTGCAACCCATAGGCTCTTCTTCCGAAAGCGGCTGGTCGGTGTTATAATCAAAGGCCTGAAGGCAAATCACATAATCATCTTCCGGCAAGCCATTGCCGTAAATGATTTCTTCCCGGGTAATTCCTGTATATACCAGATTGTTTTCATTAAAAATATCCCCAATGTTGTTCAGGTTCAGCATCACTGGCATTCCCGGATTCAATAGTATGGGTTGTGGCGGTTTGTATCCTGGTCTGGTTGAAATGCTGATGCCACCGTCGCTGCTGATGCTTCCCGAAAGGTAAATCCTCAGGGTCCGATCGGGAGCCATGCTTTGCACCGTGGCCATTATTTTATTAGGCTGTGAGGTGTAATCACTGATACGTGTGGAGTAAGGCGGCGTTACTGCAACGGTTATCCGCACCGGATACGACTGTGAGAAAGTAGTTGCCGACAGCAGCAACATGGCCCATGCCATGAGCAGCCTGAACCATTCAAAGTTGTTCGAACGGCTCTTTTTATTTTCAGAAAGTATACACATAACTCAGGTCTCCTTTAAATTCTTTAAACGATGGATTAACAGAACCATCAGGGTATGATGTGTTTATGAAGAACAAGCCAAAGCGGAGCGAATTCTTTTTAAGAAAGCTCCAGGTAAAGTTAAGGGAGGAATTATAAACCCAGCCTTTTTCCTCAGCTTGTGTTGTCCGCTGAAGTGAGTTGTTGAATGAAGCAGAAAACCGCCCCTCTAGCATTGACTTTGAAACGCCCAGTGAACCTCCGGTCGCTTTGCTCTCCATCAGGAAGTTTTCGAGCAGGGTGTGGCTCAGCGACACGGAAAAGGAAAGCATGGAGGCATTCAACGAAAGATTATAGCCGGCATTGAATAGGGTAGCCCGTGTTTCTGCCATTTGGGCGGATTGTAGATTTCTGTCATTAAGCGACATACGGTTGAACAGCAGCATTATCATATGGCTTTTTTCGGCACTTGCGAACATAAGCCGGGGTGCCAGGCTCAGGTTGCTGGTGGTGGTGAAAACCTTTAAAGAGTCAACCAATGGAAGCCTTCCGGCCCGCTGATTGTTGCTGTAATTGCTGTAGGCCGCATCAATTCCGAATTTTGAGTTGGGGTTGTAAGAGGCATTGAAAGAGGAGATAATGCGACGTGCGGTTGCTTTTTTGGTATTGCGCAGGTTATCACGTTGCACCCCCACACTGCCCCTCAAAGCCAGCTTGCGCTTGAACAGGGCAAATGCGGGAGCAATGGTGATGTTTTCAATGTCGTTGTTGAAAAAGTAGGCACCCATGGAATTGTAGCCCGGATCAATGCGCCGGTATTCCAGTTTAGTGGATATTCCTTTGGTTTTGTAAAGCAACGATGAGCGTATGGCCGTGTAAAAGGCCGAAGATTGATTGATGATAAAAAACTTTTCCAAACCTGATAAAATGGGTACATCATTCAAATCGCCCAAAGAATTGGCTTTTACATCATGGGTAAACAGGCTGCCGGCAATTTCTGTATCGAAGGTAAGCGATTTTGAAAGGGTGAAATGGGCATTGAATCCTGTCACCATGTTCTGGGCAGGGGCGCCCGTACCTGTCAATTCTGAGCCAGGCAATGAGGTGGTGTCATCTTTTATATTCAGAAAGTTGAAGTCCACAAAGTTTTTCGAACTTCCCACCCCAATTTTCAATGCCAGTCCCTTGCGTTTAAATGAAGGAATGGTATCTATCGCCTGGGGATCACTTTCCGTGCTCTTTCTGAAACGACCATATGCCATTCCAAACCTGAATTTGCCCGGGTTTAGCTCAACCCCGGCACCCAGAAAGGTATGGCCTGCCAGCGTAAAATCAGAAAAGCGGAGGTTGCGATAACCTAAGTGGACAGTGACCCATTTATAGGAAGGGCTGATGCCAAATTGGTTGAACGGCTGGGTGTAATTCCGTTGCCGGTCCGAAAAAGTTAAAGAGAATGGCATTGCAATACCATAAAGTGTGGCAGTTGCGTTTGCTGAGAAAACATAGGAAAAAGGGCGCATCCTTTCGGGTATCCCGGAGGCATGGTAAAACATGAGGTTTGCACCAAGGCTGCCCTGCAAAGTAAAGGGTTTTTGATCTTTAAGGTTTTCTAATTGCTGCGCGAAGGATGAATAAGATGTCAAGCATAGTAAGCTGGTAACTAATATGCCTGTCAGAAATAGAGCGTGTATTGCACATCTGCACTCAGGGTGCGAATACCCCTTTTCCCGTTCGTTCTGTAAAACAAGCAACCCCTGGTTTAATTTCATAAGCATAAAGCTACTTTCTACTCAAATTTAAACATGAGATTAACCTTTTGCTTTGTCATTTATAAAATGAGGACAAGTTTTGTCTAATCTATTGACTAGAAGCAAAATATGCGGAATAAAAGCCTATTGAATTTATAAATCCATCAGTTTTAATCGTTTCCACCAATCGTTTTTTACTTTTGCCTGATCATTTTTTTAAATTCCGAAGGAGTGAGGCCTGTTTCTTTTTTAAAGGCCACATTAAAAGTTGAAATTGAGTTAAATCCAGAATCAAAGGCAATAGTTTCAATCTTATGCTGGCTATTAGTAAGTAATTCTTTGGCAAAATTTATTCGGTACAAATTGATGAATTCATGAAAATTTCGCCGATGGAATTGATTGATTACCTGCGACAAATAATAAGGCTTGGTTTCAATCAGGTTCGCCAGTTTTTGAAGTGATAAATCGGCTACCAAAAAAAGCCTTTCCTGCTCAATCCTCTCTTTTAGCCGACGGTTAATCTCACTTGCATCCCTGGAGTCAAGGGTTGACTGGCTATAGCGTTTTAAATACCGTTGTTTCTTTATTTTCTTTTTGATACTACGATGGGAATAAACAAACACTGATATCAGCAATAACAATAGAATTACCATCAACAAATAAAAAGTTGTTGTCTGATAAAACCCGGGCTTCACTATAATAGTCAATGGTTGCGCGACCTCGCTCCATAAACCGTCATTGTTGGCACCTTTGTAATAGAATTGATAAACACCAGGCGGCAAATCAAAATATTCAATTGAGGATGTCGCTCCTGCATAAACCCAGGTACTGTCATGATTTTCAAGGAAATAAGCATAATGGTTCTTCTCAGGCTGAATATAGTTCATCACCGTAAGAAAGAACTTTAGGTGGTTTTTGTCGGGGCTGAGGGTAACCACAATATCTCCGTTCAAATGATAGTGTTCACCATTGATCAGAATTTTTTCCAATAATACCGGTGGTTTATATGTGTTTTGCGGCAAACTGTCGGGATGGAAATAAAACATGCCGCCAATTCCGCCAAGATACAAAAACCCGGCGCTGTCGCGATGTGCAAAGTTTTCATAAAATTCTAGTTCCTGCAAACCATAGTTTTCAATAAAAAGTTGATTAGAGATGCCATCGGAAGCGGTATAATTGACGAATTGTTGTGTTTTAAGATTAAATTTTGAAATGCTGTGCGTAGTACTTATCCAAAGGTTATCGGAATCGTCGCAGGTAATGCCCCGCACATTGTCAGTGGGCAGCCCGTCCCCCGAAAGGTAATAGCTAAATTTATGCGTTAGCAGATCGTAAGAGTTCAGTCCGCCACCTTTAGTGCCTATCCATAGTTTTCTGTCTTTTTCATAAATACAATTAATGAAGTTTGCACTTATCGTGTTTGGGTTGCTGTAATCACTTTTAAAAATAGTAAAATTACCTGTTGCCGGATTGTATTTATTCAGTCCGTCAGGGGTGCCGACCCAAATTTGATTGTTCCAATCGCAACAAATAGCTGAAACATAATTGTAACTGAGGCTTGCCGGGTTGTCGCTATCGTTTACAAAACGGTAAAATTTTCCTGTATTAGGATCAAGTTTACTTAAACCGCCATGAATGGTTCCGGCCCAGATATTGCCAGTTTTATCTTCACACAATGAGATTACATTTCTACCACCCAGACTATGGAAATCATCTTTTCCGGAACAATAATGCGTTACTTTCCCTGTTTCTGGATTGTATTTATAAAGCCCGTTTCCACTGCCTATCCATAAATTCCCCCTGCTGTCGGAAAGCAAACTAAACACCCTTGTTTCTTTGCCAATGATCCTCTCGCCAGTAAGGTGCAGTTGCTTTTCAGGCCGGTCAAGGTATCCCAGCCCAGCCCCGTCTGTTCCAATCCACACCCTGTTATTGGCATCGGTGGTCACAGAAGTATAGGGAAAGGGTGGAAAGGATGAGCCTTCCCCGGAATTGTAAGTCAACACCTGAAACTTATTCTCTTTCTTTAAAATATTGATCCCGGCAAATTCAGTTCCAAACCATAAATACCCTGCCTTGTCCTGAAAGGCAGCCGTAACAATATTGTTTGAAAGGGATGCACTTTCCCCCTTCATGTTAAGGATATGGTCAACACTTGACTTGTCTGGATTAATTTTGTACAAACCATCAAACCAGGTACCTACCCAAATATTTTTTTTAGCATCTTCAAACAGTGCCATAATGAAATAATTCCGGGCCTCCGTTGATTTTTTCTGATACTGAAATTGACTTATGGAATCATTTTCAGGATGATATTTTATCAAAATACCAAATTGTGTCCCAAACCATATCTTCCCTTCATGATCTTCAATCAATCGGGTGACGTAAGAATTCTTTAGGTGTGATGAATTCGGTTCATTATCTTTAATAAATGAAATTCGTCTGAAATAAGATGTTTCAGGAACAAACTCCAGAAAATAATGCTGATTGGTTGTGATAAAAAGTCGATTATCTTTAGTAATCAACAGATTATGCAAAATCAGCTTTTCGTCAGCTTTCGTCTTCAGCAAACAATGAAAGGATTGTATTTTTTTTGTGTTATCGTCGTATTGATGCAAGGTATTTTTCTCATCCAAAAACCAGAGCAGGCCCTTTGCATCTTCCGCCATGGACAAAATGGCTGACTCATTTAATGTTTCCGCAGAAATTCTTTCAAAATCATCGGTTTCAGTGTGGTATTTGCTCAGCCCTTTTCCACTTCCGATCCAAATGCTTCCATTTCGCATGATAAAAACATCGCGGATGAAATTATTTTGGATAGAACGCCTGTTTCCAGGCTGGTATTTATATATAAAGAAATCACGGCTGTTGTATCTTATTAAACCATCCTTGCCTGAAAACCAGATTTGCCCAAGGCTATCCTGGGCTATTGAAGTAACCGAATTTTGCTCTATTCCGCCCGGGGAGCGCAAATGGTAGAATTCATAGTTTTGGACGCCATTTGCCTTTATATTTTTATCTTTTTGCGGCTGCTGCGACAGGGAAGCAAGTGCGTAAAACACTAAGACAAAAATTACAGAAACTCTGGTGGCCTGTTTCATAATTGCAAATGTGGCGTATTTTGTTAATCATGAAAAGCACTGCTAACCATTCATTTCTTTCGATAACAAATGGGAATAAGTTATGTAAATATAGGACTATCTTACCAAATTTAAAAATCGATTTTTGTTTCAAAATATATCGATGGATTAATAACGGCCGAATTCAATTCTGATGAAATGATTCAAACATGCCTCCTCCTGATATCCAGGTCGGCTCTAGGCTCCTTGTTGGACATGATTATATATGGCAAGATTGAAAACCAGAATTTGATCATCGGAAATATGTTCTCCAATAAAGATTAATGGATTGAATAAAAGATAAATTTCGGTTAGTGTTAGATAAAAGCATTTATTATGCATATATTTGCTCTGAAAACCTTGTATTTAATGGAAATTTGAAAAATATATCAATATTCTGTGTTACATTTTAGGGTTCTTTACATAAATAAATAATCTCATGTGCAACAATTTTCAATCAAAAATTCAAATTATTAACTAAAATAAGATTCATTTTTTCTTCATTTAATTTCAAATCAATGACACACAACAGACTATTTATGATGCTGACATTTCTCGGAATTTCAGTTGCGGTGGTATTTACTGCCTGCAAAAAAGACAAGGATGATGATTCTGATGACCAAACCGAGAATCTGATAGCAAAATCTTATTTCACCATCGAAAACAGTACTTTCCAGGGTGCTGCATTCCCGGCAGCGGCCACTTCGGGCAGCATGCCCGTTATTGATGCACTCTTTGGAAATACTTCCATACTCGAAGGTGGCAGCAACCCAATAACCATTCAATCAACTTCGGCAGCAAAGGAGGCTTTGATTGGTGTGCAGGGACTGGGAGGTTATTATGTTTGTCCGGCCAGTAGTATGACGGTTGGTGATATTCAGTTGGTGGTATTGTTGTTTAGTCAGACATTGGAAAAAGAAACCTTTATCATTGTAATTGCTCTGCGCGATAATCAGGGGTTGGTCAGTGCCCATGAAACCATCACAGTAACAAGAATCGAAGGCGGAACTGGTGACCTGCAGGTGAGCTGCTCATGGGATAAGCCCAACGATGTAGATTTGCATCTACAGGAACCGGGTAGCGAAGAAATTTATTATGACATGACTCAATCAACCAACGGAGGTTTACTCGATGTGGACTCGAATGCCGGTTGTTCATTGGATTATATCAACAATGAGAATATTACCTATGGTGATGATGCTATTGTTGAAAGTGGAAGTTACATCGTAAGGGTTGATCTCTATTCTAACTGCGAAGTGTCTGGAAATACTAATTTTAGTGTTACCGCACGCTATAAAGGGCAACTGATTACACCTGCCACCGGTTCCAATCCATATGTCGGTCAATTTACGCCCGATGATGAGGATTCTGGTAATCTGGGTTCAGGAAGGCAGGTGATGACTTTTTCAATCGCTGCTGCAAAAGCTATGGGACTGGATAAAAATGCGTTGAAGTTTGAATATTCAAAACGTAACACCGCTAAAAGTTCGGGCAAAGTTCATTAATCCCTGGTTTTTGTTTCTCTGAACCAGGAAGAATCTATCCTAATTAAATCATCCCTTTGCTCAGGCGGAGGGATGATTTTGTATTTAGATTGTCTGGATGGGCTTTGTTTTTGTATATATTCTGCTCTAAATCAAACCGATTATGCGCCATACCTTACTCGTGGAATCATATTTTAGAAACATTTACCCTGCATTCGAGTTTATTTATCAGCATTCAGGAATTGAGTTGATTGTCTTTTTATTCTTTTAATTATTGTGGTCGAAGGATAGAAATTCCCTTAGGTCTCCCCTGGAGGTTTAAACTCCAATTTTTGATTTTTTTTACTTCACTCGTTTTTAAACTGATTCATTTATGAAAACTAAAATCCTATTTTCATTAATGACGGTGCTTATTCCCTTTATTGGTTTTGCCCAGGAAGCTGCATTTCAGCTCTCCAGCCATATTCTTGATGTCTCAAAAGGCTAGCCAGCTCCTGACTTAAAAATTAAACTCGATAAAATGAATGAGGCAGGTCTTTGGGTTTTTGCAGATGAAAGGCTAACAGATAGCAATGGAAGGGTCAAAGATTTCCTTGAACGAACCCCCGGCTCCGATCATACCGGAATTTATCAGTTGACTTATTACGTGCAACCCTATTTTGAAGCAGATCATATCGAAAGTTTTTACCCTTTCATCCAGGTTGTATTTGAAATTAAGGACAACAAGCATTATCATGTACCCATCACCCTGTCGCCATTCGGATATTCAACCTATAGGGGGAATTAAAGGCAAAAAGGGTTTGCTTCTTTACGTTCCGTTGCCCATAAAAACTTATTTGAAAATGAATTGCCAAAATTTGCCGCATGTGCCGGCGAAAGCATTGGTCGATGTTGTCAGAATTTTCCCACGAAAATAAAAGCAAATGCAATCATAAATCACTTCATCAGAGGCTATAAAGACGGCTGAATGATCCTCCAATCAATAAAAATCCCTTACCTTAGCCGTAACAAACAAAAACGAAATTATAATGAAAGTACTTATTATTTTCAACCGCGAACCATACGACAATACGGATGTAACCTGGAACGGACTCAGGCTGGCGGAAACACTACACAAAAATGGGGAAGAAGTCCGGATTTTCCTGATGAATGATTCGGTGGACATGGCAAGGGATGTTTGCAAGCCGCCCGCAAATTATGATCAGGACCTGTCGCAAATGCTGAAAGGCTTGATTGCCAAAGGTGCAGAAGTGAAGGTATGCGGAACGTGCATGGCACGGTGCGGTATTTATAAGAATCACCCTTACTTTGAAGGCGCCCATAAATCAACCATGGGCGAGCTTGCTGCGTGGGTGACTGACAGCGACAAAGTAATCACTTTCTGAAATTATCACTGATTGCGCTTACTTTTAAAGAATTTCCATGAAAATAAATGACTTCAAACTAGAACGATACTTTGCCCGGCATGAGTTCACGGCAAAATACCTGCTTTCAAGTTCCGATTGCGATGGCTATGCCATGAATTATGTGTTGGAACAAGCCTCTGCAAAGGAACTCGAATTGTGGGAAAACCTTACTTTGGGCTACACCGAGAGTGAAGGCCATCCTTTACTACGGGAGGCCATTTTGCAAAATTACAACCTTCAAAATATTGAAAATGTGCTGGTTGCATCACCAGGTGAGCTTAATTTTATCACCATGAATGTGTTGCTTCAACCGGGTGATCATGTAATTGTGGTTTCACCCGCCTATCAGTCATTGTCAGAAGTTGTTAAGTCGTTGGATTGCGAAATTTCCTACTGGCAGCCCAATCCATTAAACTGGGAATTTGATACCGAAGTGCTTGGTAGTTTGGTGCAGCACAATACGAAACTCATTATTATTAACTTTCCGCACAATCCTACCGGGGCTTACCTTACACGCACTCAATTAGACGAAATCATTCACATTGCTGATAAACAAGGAGCCTGGCTGTTTTCGGATGAAATGTATCGGAAAATTAAGGTAAGTGATATGCCGGAATTGCCGCCGGTTTGTGATCTTTATGAAAAGGGAGTCAGCCTTTGGGGAACGTCAAAATCGTTTGGCCTGGCCGGATTACGTGTTGGATGGATGGTTGCTCAAAACAGGGGATTCTTAAATAAAGTAGTTGCATTTAAGGATTACCTTAGCATATGCAGCAGCGCGCCGACTGAGATCTTGTCCATGATTGCGCTTAACCATGCCGAAAAATTTATTCAGCCCAACATCGAAAAAATAAAAGGAAACATAAAATTATTTTCCAGTTTTGTGGAACGACACAGAGGGTTGTTCACCTTTGTGCCACCCGGGGCAGGTTCGGTGGCTTTCGTAAAAATGAATATCCCCGGATCAAGCCTTGATTTTAGCAATCAACTGGTCGAAGCTACAGGTATTATGACCGTGCCTGCCGAAATGTTTGAGTACCCGGGCAAATACCTGCGTATAGGTTTTGGTAGAAGGAGTTTCCCGGAGGTGCTGGAGAAATTGGAGGAGTATTTAAATGCAACAGATGGGAATATAGCTATTTTGTAATTTAACTTAAATATTTTATGTGTTTTAGGGAAGAAGAGCACGGGGCGTTTTTGGAAAAATTGCCCTGATACATTTGAAGTATTGAGCCCATCCAATTTTTAACCAACGGGTAATGCGTTTAACCCGCAACTATTTCGCATTTATATAATCCCTGCCCTTTCCACAAATGATTGAGTAGAATCAAAAAAAAACAGTCTTCTAATCATTATGATGAACTCCAAGATGCCATATTTATGTCCAATTATTATTCTGGGAAGGTTGCTTAAGTAAAACAAACCAACCAATCACATAAGCCTCAGCCCTGGCAATATCTTGTAAATCAATTTATTCATATAGGATTTTACGGGAACCTTAACAAACAAATTAACTTACGGGTTGTTAAATTTACAATATAATGAGGCGTTTTTGTCGGTTGTTTAATGCCGGATAATTTATTTATTAACCTAAACCCAAACATCATGATTCGAAAATTTACCACCTTATTGATTATTTTTCAGGGCATAGTCCTGATTAATCTTGCACAAACCATCCCGGATGAGTTAACTGCCGATTATGGACCTCCCGATCAGGCCAACGTATGGACTAAATATGTGATACCGCTGAATGCTGAAACCTTTAATACGGATGAAACAACTTTTCAGGCGGTAATGGCCAATATCACTTCGTTTTGGATACGCACAGAAATGCATACTGGTAATGATGTTGGTGGCCTGGACGAGGTAATAATTGGCAATACTTATACAAGCTATTTTGATATTTCGGGCGAAGAATGGAGCTCCGGCGGTGATGGCACTATGGAATGGGTTCCTACTGACGGAGTTAATGGCGGTTTTTTGCAAATCAGCGATTGGGCAACCGGAGATTATCATTGGTTAATTTCTCCTCTTTCCTGGGCAGGAAATTGGAGTGAATTGATTGGACAAAACATTGAATTCTGGTTTAAAACGGACAGACCGAGTTATGGAGCCGCGGTGAAACTAGTAACAAATCAAGTGCCCCGACTGGTCCTTAACCTTCCTAATAGTAGCACTGTCCCGCTTTATGATTCGGTGCTCGTAGAGGTGAATGTAAGCCCGACACCAACCGAAGATGTAATCGTTTCATTAACTAATTCTGCCAATTCATGTATCAGCATACCCTCCAGCATTGTTATTCCGGCTGGAGCATCATTAGCTACTGTTTATGTTTCCACTGCCGTTGGAGCAGAGATTGGTTGTTTTTCAGTAATTGAAGCCAAATCCAGTGGATACCTTACCTCCAGGATGACCATAAAGGTATTGGGCACTGCAGGAATAAATGAGCCCGATGCTGATCGCAAGGTTTTCATTCATCCGAATCCCGGAAACGGGGAATTTCTGATATCAAACAGATCAGGAAAAAATATTGAGCGGATTAAAATGTATGACCTTCAGGGAAAGGTTGTTTTTGAATCGAATGGGAAAGACTTAAGTAACACCATGATTAGAGTTGACAATCAATCCCCGGGAATTTTCTTTGTCAAAATGTATATGCAGGATGAGGTGTTTACTACCAAAATGATTATTGAATAGTTTAATATCCTGGAACTTAACAATTCTTGTCGAAGTAATTTAACTCCGTTAAGCGGAATAAATTCAATAGTCCTCTAAAACCAATCAGCCACTTTCCCGTCAAGGAAAAGTGGCTGATTCTTTATGCTTTATTTGCTTTATTCAATAATCAACTTTTCAGTAAAAGTTTGATTGAGTGTGCTTATCTGTAACACGTAAATCCCTTTTGCAAGGTTTGAAGTTGCAATTGCCCATAAGCGTCCATTTGCGAGTTTTCGATCTGAAACCGTCAACCCGGAGACGTTTACAATACGCAATCTGGCATTCTGGAGCTCTTTTTCTGACCTGATGTTCAGCACATTACTGGTTGGATTGGGAAAGAGAGTGATGCCATCTTTGTTGGTGTCCAATTCAATGGTGTTTACCATATTGGTGAGGAAGATATTGTCCAGGTAAAGAGCATTGCCCCTGCGATGTACCGATTCAAAAGCGATACGAATATTCTCAGCACCTGCATATTGACTCAGGTCGATGAGGTTGCATACCGGATTGCCTGGTGCACCACACCAGTCTGCCGGTAAAGCAGGGACAAATACCGCAGTATCAACTACCTCATGTGTAACGAAATTGCCAGTTCCATCTTCACCTATGGCCACCACCCTTTGCCATGTATCACCGCAATCTGATGAAACCAATACAATCAGGGAGTCGGTGATTTGGGCGTAACGTTTGGCGTAAGCATGATCAAAACCAAGATAAACCGATTGTAAATCAGTGAAATTGAAAGGTGGTGAAACTAACCTGTCTCGTGGACCCGGGGCAACAGAATAATCGAAGAAGTTCATTCGTATGGCTGTGTTACCACCCGCATTGCCTTCAACCTGCGCAAATTCCCACGTGCTTTTATTGTCGGGGTTTTCAATGGCCCAGGAGTTGGCCAACATTGATCCGCTTTCCCATGTTTCGCCAAATGGAACATTAAAGCCTCCGATCTGAACATAATTGTCAAGGGTAAGCGTGGTTGCGCCATTTGTATTGTTCACGGTGAGGGTAACTGTATAATTCACCGGTGAATTGAAAAGTACCTCAGGATTTGTTGACTCAGCCGAAGTCCCATTCACGAAAGTTACATCCGAAGGTTCAAAACTCCAGTTCCAGGTTGTTGGACAGTGGGTGCTGAAGTCGGTAAACCGAACCACTGGATTATCGCTTGAACAGAAAACCCTTTTATCTGCGGTAAAAGAAACTTCTGGCAGAATTTGATCACTAACAGTGATGTAGGCGGTTTTTAAAATGGTATCATTGCCCGATGGGTTGCTTACAATCAGTTGAACATTGTAGGCTCCGGGTGTGCTCCAGGTGATGCCCTGAGGGTTTCTGAGGTTTGAAGTTGGCGTGTTGGCTCCCTCAAAGGTCCATCCCCACTCAAAAGGAACACCCAGCGAGTTGTCATTAAAATTTACCTCACAGTTGATGGTAACTACGGTTTCTGATGCTGAGAATGAAGCAGACGGAGGTCCGTAATTTACCGGTGATTCCCATAATCCCCTTCCATAAGTTCCGGCACGGATTACGTCTCCTTCCGGGCTAATGGGATCATAGTATATCTCAAGCTCCGTAACCTTTCCGGCTGCCGGAAAGCCATTGGAAAACATAATCCAGTCGGACATATTGTCATCACGGTAAAAAATACCGATGTCTGTGCCCAGGTAAAGACCACCCACACTGTTGCGGTAGTATGCCAGGGTGTTCATCGAAACATCGGGTAATGAGCCGGTGATTTCTGTCCAGTTAAACCCTTTATCCGTTGATTTGAAAACCCGGTTTTGTTGCACAACGTAAACTGTATTTTCATCTACAGGGCTGGCTTCAATGGCTGTGATGTTATTTCCCGATAACAGGAATGAAGAGATGTTGGTCCACTGAACATTGAGGCCTCTAACATTATCGCTTCGGTTCAATTGACTTCCACCGGATACATACATGATATCCGTATTTGCCCTGGATTGCGCCATCACTGACTTATTTCCACCACCCATAGTCGAAATTTTGGTCCAGCTCACATTATCGGTGTTCCCGGTTTTAATGTTGGTGCTTCGCCAGATATTTTTGTAGCCAATAAACATTACATTTCCATCAAAATGGTCGATAAGGAATGGTGTAACCCATGCACCGCCTTCGGTAATTCCGTTTGAACCTTCTGCGGCTATTTGTCCCTGTGAATTGTTGTTGTAAATCCTGTTGATGGCGCCGTAATATACAGTTGAATAACTGTAACGATCATCGGTTGGGTCGAATGCACATTCCATTCCATCGCCACCACCTACGGAAACCCATGTTGAACCGATGTAGGTTGAAGTACCATTATCCTGATAACCATTGATCACGTAATTTTTGTTGGTGGCACTCTGGCCTATTTTGTATGCCTGGCTGATGGTGAGGCCATTGGTGATTTCGCTCCAGTTTTGACCAGTGTTTGAAGTCCAGTAAATGCCACCATCATTTCCGGCATAAAGCCTGTTGTTTAATGGATTATATTCGAGTATATGAAGGTCAGCATGAACTGACTGCACATTGCAGCCACCATACCAGTGAGAAGTAATATTCCATGATGAACCACCGTCGGTTGATTTAAAGCAGTTTACGCCTCCGGCGAAGATAACATCTGCGTTACCTGGGTCCACTGCAATGTCAAGGTCATACCAGGCTTGTCCGCCCGAGCCGCCACTGCAATCCCATGCCATAATGTTGGGCGAGGTGGAGCGCACGGTAAAGGATAGACCTGAATCGGTGGACTTGTAAATTCCTTTAAATGATTCCTGATTGGTTAGGAGGAAATAGACAATTTCAGGATCGGCTTCTGAAACACCGATTACGCCTCTTGCGCCACCAGGTAAACCATTGTTAATGGAGCTAAAATTTTCTCCGCTATCTTCTGAACGGTAGAATGTGCCGCCTGCAGCAGCATACATGATTTCTGGGTTGCCAGGTTTAAACACCAGGTCTTTGAAGTTGCCTCCGGTTGGCTTGTACCATGTTGCACCAGCATCTGTTGATTTGAATATACCTGCAGAAGTGGCTGCAAACAAGGTTGTATTGTCGGTGGGATGAATCAGCAGGCGGCCGACTGTTGCATTGCCCATGCCCGCGTTTGATGAAGCCCAGGTAAGGCCTCCGTCAAAACTTTTCCACACACCCAAACCAGGCGCGTCTCCGGCATCACGGTCGCCGGTGCCCATATAAATAATGTCGGGATTCACATAATCGACCACAATGGCCGAAACCCCAAGCGTAGGCAGAATGTCGGTTTGAGTAGTCCAGTTTTGTCCACCATCATCGGTTTTCCAGAAACCTCCTGAAGGTGCACCAATAAATACCGTATTGGCATCTGTAGGATGAAATGCAACAGCATTTATTCTTCCCAGCCCACGATAACCATTGTTGCCTGAGGGCACGTCAAAAGGGCCCAGTGAGGTCCAGTCGCCTGCTGATTCCCGTGTGCTGTGGGTGTTGATGTATTCATTGTATGCTCTTATGTTACGGTCAGGGGCTGGTTTGTTTCCCTGGTTGTCAACGCGTTGCTGCATCCAGTATTCCCAGCGTTTAAAAGGTTTATAACCGCTTCCCCGTGTAATTTCACGGCCTTCCCAATAGGTGTTAAAGGCTTGCTGGGTCTCAAAAAAGTTCGCGTCAGGATTTTGCATCATCTCAATCCAGTATGGATAGGTTGCCGCATCGGCTGGAAGGTTTTGAGCGCTGGCAGGTGACTGGTTCAGCAAAATAAGTATGAACACCAGAACAGCCATGCCGGTTTTAAAGGTTGTTTTCATGGAATACGTGAATTTGTTAAATGGAATGTAAAGAGCAAAAATAACTGTTTTCAGTGGGTTATTATCAATTTAATTTAAAAAGATTTTGCCCCAACATGCTTTAAAAAGAGGGGCATCCCACCGGAATGCCCATCATTATTGAAACATATGAAGATTGAATAACTGTAAATCAATCTTTATAAGAAAGTCCGTTTTCCTGATCAGGGTTGGGTGTCTTCTCCCAACGGATCTTCCTTGATTTGTTTGTCAAGTTTTTTCAGTGCGAAAAGCACCAGATAATAGGAAAATATGATCATTGCCGGCCATGCCAGCAACCAAAGGATTTTATCGAGGTACATCTTTCTGCGTTTTAAGGGTTGTTTTTAGTAAATATGGGAATTCTCATCTTCCAGGTCTGCCTTTTCGATGGGCCTGTTGTTAATGGATCGCCAGGCAACGACAATGTATGCTATAACTACAGGAACAAACAACGAAACATAGCTCATGGCCGTAAGGGTGTAATGACTTGACGAACTGTTTTCGATGGTAAGTGATTCCTGAAGGTTATGTAACGATGGGTAAAAGGCAGTATGGTTTAGTCCTGCAATGAGAAACAGCGCCATTACAGCGAGTACTGTTCCACTACCCGAGAACCAGAATGCCCCAAGTTTTCGGCAGAAAAGAAACTGTGCAATACCGACCAATACCAGCACAAGCCCTGCAAGGAAGATGACTAAAACAACCGGCATCTGAATGAGGTTATGGAAATATTTGAAGGGCTCCATAAATACTTCACCCGTTTCCGCATTATAAGCAAAACCCTGCTTCAGCATCAGATGGATGACGAAATAGAGGAAAAATACCAGGAATGGTATGGCATTGTACCACATTTGCTTTTGTGAGCGCGCCAGTATGTTTTCATCGTTAACCGTGTTTGCAATGTAAAGGATGCCCAGAACCCTTGCCAGGAAAAATACCGATAAGCCCAGGGCTACATTGTGGAAGTTAAGCACCGCTTCAAGGCCATGGGAGGGAACCATCCAACGCGAAATGGCTGAATCGTAGATCGAAGTAATGTTGATTTTATCCATCGAAAACATGGCTCCGTTAAAGAAAGTTCCAACGGCTGTGCCTATAAGAATGGTTCCTAATGCGCCATTGATAAAAAGAAAGGTTTCGTAAGTTCTCTTGCCCAGGAAATTGTTGGCTTTGCTGCGATATTCATAGGAAATAGCCTGTACAATAAAGGCAAACAGGATGGCCATCCACACCCAGTAGGCTCCGCCAAAACTGGTGGAGTAAAACAAGGGGAAGGAGGCAAAGAATGCACCGCCAAAGGTAACCAGGGTGGTGAAGGTGATTTCCCATTTTCGGCCAAGCGTGTTGATGATCATGGAACGCTCCGTGTCAGTCTTGCCAAGGGTATAAATGAGGGTTTGACCACCCTGAACAAACATCAGGAAAACCAACAGGCTGGCAAGTAATGAGATGATGATCCACCAATACTGTTGTAATGTGAAAAGTGTTAAAGTTTCAAACATCTTAATTTCCTCCTTGTTTAGGTCCGTTCTTAATGGTTTTAAACATAATCCTGAGCTCGGCAATCAGTAGTGAGGTAAAAACAAGTGCGAACAGGATGAAAGTGGTGATGACTGCGTTTACATCAAGGTGTGAAACAGCTGTCATTGTGGGCATCAGATCTTGTATTACCCATGGCTGACGACCCATTTCGGCAGTAACCCAACCCGATTGTGTTGCGATATAAGCCAATGGGATATTTACAATACCCATGATGAGCCAGAACCTTGCCTGCGAGATTTTGTCCTTGTAAACAAGAAGCAATACGATGGCAAAAAATACCAGGAACCAAAAGCCGAGGGCGACCATTATATGGAAACTGTAGAATGTGAGGGGTATATTGGGTACCAGACGCGAGGGGTCATCCACAAAGTAGCCATAACCAAAGTATTGGAAGTTCTCATCCAGAATGGATTGGGCTTCGGCAAGTTTTTCGCCATCATTGGCTTTTTTTGCCGCTTTGTATTCGGCCAGCGCGTCGATGGCGAGTTTGCCGCGGGTTATTTTTTCAGCGGCCGACATAAGGCCATGCTCTTCATTGCCTTCCATCAGGTCTTTAACTCCTGGTACAAAGGCATCAAAATCTCTGAATGCCATGTACGACAGGAAGTTTGGAATTTCAATCTTGAAGACAAAGTCTTTTATATTCTCATTGCCCGGATCATCGGGTGAGGAGGAAACAACTCCAAGTGCCACCAGTGGAGCACCGCGTTGCCCATGATATAAACCTTCAAAGGCTGCAAATTTCATGGGTTGGTTCTTAGCTACCACGGTACCGCTGTAATCACCGGTTAAAACGGTGAATAATGCAGTAACCAGACCAAAGACTGCAGCTACAACGATGCTTCTTTTTGCGAAAGTCAGGTGGCGTTTTTTGAGTAAAAACCACGAGCTGATGCCGATCACAACAATTGCAGTCAGCAAATATGAGGATGAAATGGTGTGGGTAAATTTGCTCACTGCCATGGGCGACAAGAGTACATCCCAAAAGTTGACCATTTCATTCCGTGCCGTGTCAGGGTTAAACTTCATGCCCACCGGCATCTGCATCCATGCATTGGCAACCAATATCCACAGGGCCGAAAGGCTTGCCCCGAACGCTACCAACCAGGTGGAGAGCAGGTGAAACTTCTTGCTTACCTTGTTCCAGCCGAAAAACATCACGGCAATAAAAGTGGATTCAAGGAAGAAGGCCATAATGCCCTCAATGGCAAGCGGTGCGCCAAAAATATCCCCCACAAACCAGGAGTAATTCGACCAGTTGGTGCCAAATTCAAATTCAAGGATAATGCCAGTGGCTACCCCAATGGCGAAGTTAATGCCAAATATGGTCATCCAGAATTTAGTGAGCCGCTTCCATTCTTCGTTGCCAGTCTTCACATAAATGGACTCCATAATGGCAATGATAAAGCCAAGCCCAAGCGTGAGGGGCACGAAAATCCAGTGATACATGGCCGTGAGTGCAAATTGCCCACGCGACCAGTCGATCAATGAAAAGTCAAATGTTTCAGTCATAGAAAATTTATTTAGGATTTGTTAACTGTTCAATAACGTAATCTCCGCGCTGTTCGTCGGTTTCAAAATTCGATTTCAGGAAATTGGGGAAGAAGAATATTTTCAATACAACGAACATTACAAATAATTTTATCAGGATAATCAACCACAGGGTCCTGCCAATGGTCATGCTCCGGAACCCTTCATAATAGAAATTGAAAACTTTTAGGAATATGTTCTTTTTTTTCATTGAAGTCTGTATGCTTTTTTATGATCCTCAAATTTATCTAAAAACAGCTATAGATTTTCCTGCTTTTCTAATTTAGAAACATTCTAAATTGTTTAATATAACATTAAAATGGAGCGTCTCGATCAGGCGATTATTTGGTTGAATAACAATACTTAAAAACTAAATTGTCATTATTCATAACAGGCGATTCGTTAGACAATATATAAATGAACCAGATACATGAAAGATTTTGATAGAACAAATGCAGGGATTATGGTATTAAGTTTCAACAAAAAATCCCCAATCAGGGGATTTTGTTTAAGTGTATTTGGTTAAGCTGTGGGAGGTTTTGAAATTGTTCCCGGCTTCCTCTTCAAATATCAGGGGAGATTATTCCGGTGATTGATTTTCTGCCTTCACTTCACCTTCAACTGCATAACCCAGTCTGTTAATGGTTTCGCTTATTGCAGCAATGTTGGTGCGGGTGGTGTCAAAACTTACCGTGGTCAGCTCTGCAACGTGTGATGCTTTACTCTCTGTTACACCATCGATTTCGTTGACCTTGCCCATAACGGTGTTTTCGCAACCTTCGCAGGTCATGCCGGTTACATGAAGTTGAACGGTTTTAATGGCAGCCAGATCGGTTGTAGTGTTCGTTTCTGTTTTGGTGCCGGAAGAATTGCAGGCTGTGAAAAGTGCAACTACAAAAAGAAGGCTGAAGATTTTTTTCATAAAAATGTTTTGAACGATGAATCAGATGGATTGGTTATTACAAAGGTATTTATTTTTCTTGAAATTCAACCGTGAGGTGGCCGGCTTATCAATTTATATTCCCTCGAATGGTATCACTTTATCTGCTTTGTGGTAAATTTGCATTCGGTTTTCCAAAGCAAATCAATATGAAGAAAAACATTGCCTTACTTACCGGGGGATATTCCGGCGAATTCGAAATTTCTGCCGAGAGCGGTCAAGTTGTTTACAATCATATAGATAAAAATTTATTCAACGTTTATAAAATCATCATTGGTGTTAAAAACTGGGTTTACCAGGCGCCTGATGGCGCTGAATATGCGATAGACCTTTCTGATTTTTCCATTCTGCTGTCATCTGGTAAGGTGATTTTTGATGCCGCTTTCATAGCCATTCATGGAACGCCCGGCGAAGATGGGAAACTTCAGGGTTACCTTGATATGATTGGCATTCCCTACAATACCTGTGGAAGGGCGACTTCCGCAATTACTTTCAATAAGTTTTTTAGCGATGGTCTTGCCCGGGCTTATCAGGTAAATACCGCCCGAACGGTTTATCTTCACAAAAGGGATACTCCTGATGTGGAAGCCATACTACAGGTAACCAGTTTGCCGTGTTTTGTTAAACCGAACAGTAACGGTTCAAGCGTAGGAATTTCGAAGGTAAAATCCAGGGAGGAACTGCTCCCCGCAATAGCCCTTGCATTTGAAGCGGATTCCGAAGTACTGGTTCAGGAATTTATCCCCGGCGTTGAAATAACCTGCGGTATATATGAGAAGGAGGGACAGCTTGTAGCTTTGCCGCTTACGGAGATTGTTCCGAAAAATGAGTTTTTTGATTACGAAGCCAAATACAAGGGAAAATCTGAGGAGATCACCCCAGCACGCATCAGTACAACACTGGCCAAAGAATGCACCGGTTTATCACTGGATTTATATCGAAAATTTAATTGCCGGGGCGTTGTACGGTTTGATTATATCCTTACGCCTGAGGGTTTTAGCAAAGGCAGTAGATTCTATTTTCTGGAAGTCAACACCATTCCCGGATTGACCGAGGCAAGTATTGTTCCCCAGCAAGCTGCTTACATGGGCATCAGCCTCAGCCAGCTTTTTACGGATGTGTTGAATGAAACCATTAATCATTACACGGAGCATTGAAAAAGCAAAGCATCAATACTTTTAGGAGATGTAAACCGGCACTAAAAATTGAAATATGATCAAATCAATTGTTCTTTCGTTCGTAATCATTGTTTCAATTTTCAACCTCAAGGCTCAGGAAACCAGGAAGGAAATTAAAGATTATGTTGATATAGAAATTTTCCTGGACAATGGATGGGCTGGTGAGAGTATAATCCTCATTAAAGAAAAGAGTGATTACTTCATCCTTCGGAAGATTTTTGGTTCAGGTGTTCCCGTTGCAGGAAGCTTCATATATGCAGTGACTTTTAAGAGTGACTACCAGATCGAATTTTCCAGAATTGTCGAACCTAAGGACATCAAACCAGAATCGCCCTGTGACGAACAATTCAGGATGAGCATTGAAAATGATGAGGTTTCTGTCTATTTGAATGATCTCAAACTGGTGACAATAATAAAAGGGCTGCCCGGCAAAACGAATTAACTTCAGCCTAAAAAATTCAACTACTTAGCGCCAAAATCCTGACACGGTCCTGTCCCCGGCCAGCCGCAAAAGACAGGAACAGTAAGCAAACAAGTGTTCTTTTACCTACTTTTGTATCAAATTCTATTAACAAATGCACCTGTTTTATATTTCCGGCATTAATCTTCGGCACAGTTTCGATGCGGGGGAAGTCCTTCATACCTTGTCTGAAGTGGAATCGTCGCATATAAAAGTCATGCGCTTAAAACCTGGTGATAGGGTGAGGCTTACCGATGGGGTAGGTAATTTTGCCAATGCTGTCATTGAGGATGCCCATCCAAAAAAGAGTACAGTAAGTCTGCTTGAGGTGGTTGCTGAACCTAAAAAAGATTACCAGCTCACCATCGCGGTGGCACCCACCAAAAATATTGCCCGTTACGAGTGGTTTATCGAAAAGGCCACCGAAATTGGTATTGACCGGATCATTCCCTTGTATTGTGACCATTCCGAGCGGGAACGTTTGCGCACCGATCGCCTCGAAAAAGTGACCATTGCCGCTATGAAGCAATCGCTCAAGGCGTGGCTGCCCGAAATTCAGGAACCCATTTCCTTTGATGCGCTGATGAAACAGCCAGATTTGCCGGAGGATTTGTTTATTGCCTGGATTGCCGATGCGGTTACCCTTCACCTGAAAGATGTCCTTAAACCCGGACGGAATGTTTTGGTTTTGATTGGTCCAGAAGGTGATTTTAGTGCAACCGAAGTTGCAAAAGCCAAAGAACGTGGATTTATGCCGGTAAGTCTCGGCAAATCACGCCTGAGGACAGAAACTGCGGCCCTTGCGGCATGTATGATTGTCAACCTGACCAATGAATAATTTTTAAGAAATCCATGAAAAAGACAACACTATATTTACTTTTCGTACTTCTTATGGGTAGCATTGCCTGGATGCCCTATGCGCCCGTTCAGATTGCATTGCTCAAATATAAGGGTGGGGGAGACTGGTACGCCAATCCTACTTCCCTAACCAATCTTATTGGATTCTGCAACAGCCAGTTAAAAACAAATATTGATCCCGATTATGCCACGGTGGATGCCGGAAGTAAGGATATCTTTAATTATCCCTTTGTGCACATGACCGGGCATGGAAATGTTATTTTTGATGAGCAGGAAGCGGCCAACCTGCGCAATTATCTGCTTGCCGGTGGTTTTCTGCATATTGATGATAATTATGGCATGGATCCTTATGTTCGCCCTCAAATGAAAAAGGTTTTCCCGGAGCTTGATTTTGTAGAATTATCTTTTTCTCATCCCATTTTCAGCCAAAAGTATCCATTCTCTGCCGGCCTACCCAAAATTCATGAACACGACGGTAAGCCGCCACAGGCCTTTGGATTAACCTGGGAAGGAAGACTGGTCTGCCTGTACACCTACGAAACCGATTTGGGCGATGGCTGGGAAGATGCCAGTGTGCACAACGATTCGGAGGAAAACCGCACGAAAGCATTGAGAATGGGGGCGAATATTATACAGTATGTGTTTTCGAAATAACAGTAATAGATCTTAAATCATGAAATTCTTTAAGCCATAAAAGGGACATGGCTTTTTGATTCAAAGAAATTTGTGTTTTAATTATCCTGAAATTTATGCTCTTTCAAAATAATAGCACCCTCTTCCACACCAAGATGATTTGCAATGATCCGGCATTTTGCTTTCAGCAGGAAGAAAACCTGCCGGTTGCACCCGGACAATCCTTCAAAATTTCCCTGTCCTTTGCTGATGACAAGATCGGCAGTATTGAAAAGTTTAAGAAATTCAGGTGTGCTCTGCTCAAGGATAACCCCCGGTGATTTGCACCCTGAATCAACTAATTCTGCAACCTTGTCCAATCCTGAGGCAACCGCATCTTCCCAGGTAACATCGTTAATGATGGGGATGGCACGTACCGCATATTTTACGGGTCTTTTTAATTCTATGATCAGTATTTTGTCGAAAACGGATTCTCCCACATTATCGCCAATATAGAGAACGTTTTTGCTTTTGGCCAGTTGCTCTTTGAAAGCCAGGTAGTCGAAGACGGCAAAATCCTGTTCCAGAATGGTTTTTACATCCGTTACAATATCAAAGGCTTTATTCACGCCCAAATCAATGACATTTCCGGCAATGGCTATTTTTATGGCTGTAAGAAGCCGGTCCTCAGCATTTTCGACTATCTGCTCCAATTCAGGATAAATGGCTTTCGTTTCTTTAATGTGTTGCTGCTTGATGTCCTTGTACGGATCCTTCACTCCGGTAATCTCATTCACAATTTGATAGACTTTTGCCCCTGTTTCAGCCGGGGTCGCCTCCATAGAGATGGTTTTTATCAATTCTCCTGTTTTGTCCAGAATTAATTTTAGTTTTTTTTCATCCGAAGTAGCCATTCGACCTGCGCGCAGTGCTTGCTGCATAACACAGGGAATACAATCAAGGTAGGTTCTCATTATTTGATGTTTTATTATTCAAAAATATTGCCTGCTTTGTTTCGTAAAAAAAAGATAGGGTATTTTAATTTTTATTAAATATGTTCCTGGCAAATACCTTTGCTTTCTCAATGTCTTGCGTATCCGGGTGTGATAAAGCATTTTTATAGTTGTCAAGCATATCCGAAATACTGCTGTTATCAGGTTGGTTCTCAAATAATTTCTCGTAACGTTCCAATACATGATGCGGCATTTTTCCCTGGCACATAAAACTATCCATAATTGTATTCGATGCGGATATATTTTGTTTCACCTCTGCCAGTATCGCTTCAAAGTAACTTTCTGAACCCCCAAAACCAGCAGTTCCGAATAAAGAAATCTTCTTATTTTCTATAGTCTTTAGGTATCTTTTTATTTCCTCAGCACAGGAGCCTCTATAAACCCAGAAGCCCACAAATACAAAACCTGCCTCCTGAGTTGATATTTCATCAGCTTTGCCGAAATAAATGCAAGTGTTCTCATCCAAAGCCTCTTTTATGGCTTCAGCTATAATTTGCGTGTTTCCTGTGTTGCTTGAATAAACAACCATATAGGTCATATTTTTTTCTCCTTTTTTTGATTATTAACTTGTCCTTATTTTATCTACGATCCTCAACCCTCAGGATCATTACACAATCATCATATTTTTCAATTGTTTAATCTTCATTTTTAAGCACTACAGTCTGGTCAGTTTTTGGTTTTAATCCATTTATTTGAAAGGTTTTATAAACTCAAAATGCGGTATAAATTTATTTAAAGTTTATGAATTTGAATTGATTTATTTTTCAAATATACTGCTGAAGCATTGTTTGCAACCTGACTGATAGATAAATAAACAGCATTTAAGAACGAAACTAAACAGAAAACATCGATTTATGTGTGAATTTTATCTTTGATGCTTCGAGCATATGAAGGCACAGTATTCAAACAAAAAAAATGCCCCGTATTTCAGGGGCATTTCAACTGGTGATAGTTTCAAAGTATTAAGAACTATTGTTTTACAATCTTTATGGTGGTGGAAGCTCCTGAATCTGTGCTGACTTTTACAAAATATATTCCCCGGGAGCCATTGATTTCGTTCTCAATAATTCGTGCCGAAGGGTATTTTGCCGAAGAAATGATTTGGCCATAAATATTGAAAATTTGAACCGTAACGTCAGTATATTCTTTGCTCAGGTCAACGGTGAAACGGCCGTTGGATGGGTTGGGATAAAGGGATAAGTTTCTAATTTCATTCTTTTCTGTCCCTAAAAGGATACTGGTTATTTTTAGCGTGATGTTATCTGGATTGAAGAGTACCTCGAAAGTGTAATTATGTGAATCGTAATGCGCGGTAACAGTGGCCGGCAGGTTGCAGGAAGTTATAGCATTTGCACTAAGGATTATAAATTGGTCATTCAGGTTGGCTGCATAAGTGAGGGCAACCTCTACATTTCCATCCACAATGGCGTTTCCATCCACATGAAAAACATCGTATTGTGTGCCGGAGGCAGGTCCATATATTTCAGTTGCCAGAATTGTATTCACTGAAGATTTAAAGTTGCCAACATGGGTCAGGGTTCCCGGGAAGCCACCGGGCGAAATGGTTCCTTCAAAGTTTGTATTGTTTGCAAGTTTTACAGACCCATTACCACCCAGAACACCATTGCCGGTATATGTTCCAAATGTCAGTAATCCATTGTCGCAAATGATTTTACCGGGACTTATATTATTTGTATTGGCAGAAATGTCGAAAGTTCCGCTGGTGACTTCTTTTTTAATTAATCCTGAATTTTCAAGTGTCCCAACTCCTTGCGAATAAGTAATTGACCCGTCTGCATTCAGGTTAATTACGCCGGAAGCAGAATTCCTCAGCGTAGGGGTTCCGTAACCCAGGACCAGATCGTAGGCTGAATTAATATTAATTATTCCATCGTTCTTAAGTGTTGATGTTCCCATAACGTTTTTGACGTTTGTACTGGTCAGGTTCAGTATTCCTTTGTTGGTTAGTGTACCATTACCCATAAAATTACCTCCGGTCCAGTTGATGCCCTCAGGGCCTGTAAAGTTAAAAATAGCTTCAGTTGAGGGTTCAACTTTTAGATTTCCCGACAGATTGAACTCTCCGTCCAATTGTCCGGTCAGCGTTCCGGAAAGAGTATAGTTGTTTGTCCATTCCATGGTATTACCTGCGGTTACATTATAGGTTCCACCAATAAGTGACGAGGCACTACTATTAAGCTTCAAGGTTCCATTCTCTACTAAAATTGTTCCGTTGTTGTTCGCAAACGCAGACACTATTTCATATAAACCACTTTCTTGTGCTTTTCTAATTAGTCCTGAGTTTATAAGCGTCCCAACTCCTTGTGAATAGGTAATTGACCCACCGGTATTCAGGTTAATTACGCCGGAAGCAGTATTGCTCAGCGTAGGGTTACCATAACCCAGGACCAGATCGCCGACTGAATTCACATTTATGATTCCGTCGTTCTTTAGTGTTGATGTTCCCATAACGTTTTTGACGTTTGTACTGGTCAGGTTCAGTATTCCATTGTTGG
>SWCB01004157.1_pt1:0-87500 | contig 89132 bp, 74 predicted proteins | sample 4692901 | NCBI WGS metagenome assembly SWCB01 (sample SAMN10267276, study PRJNA491770) | bioreactor metagenome | isolation source: DHS bioreactor inoculated with subseafloor sediment | place: Japan: off Shimokita Peninsula | collected 2006-08 | reverse complement strand
AATTGATAAATTGCGAAGCGATTATCCTTATTTGCAATTTGATACTATAAGAAAGATTGTTTATCAAATAAACAAATAAATCTTGACAAACTTTTATTTTCAATTTATATTGAAATTCATGTTCAAGGGTCTTAATTGATCTTTGATAATTTTAGCCCAGTGTCACCCCCCAACGCTGGGCTTTATTTTTAAGATTATTTTGGTGAATTATGGCAAAAGTTAGAAAAAAAACGAAATCCGCAAAAAGAGAATTTATCTCCCCCTTTAAAAGTTATTGGAATAAGAGAAATTATATCTTATTAGGTGTTGGTTTATTACTTCTAATTGTCGGATTTTATTTGATGTCTGTTGGTACTTATGATAACCCAATTTCTTTAACAGTTTCTCCTTTAATTTTGCTTACTGCATATCTTATTGTATTTCCTTTATCAATTTTATTAAGTGGAAACAAAAAATCCGTTGAGCAGGAAAATGATACTAGCAAAAGTAACGGGTAATATCGTTTCAACGCAAAAGAACAAAGAGTTGATTGGAGAAAAACTATTATTAGTTCATCCCATTGAATTAGATGGTAGTTTGATTGGTTCAAAGGATATGATAGCATTAGATCAAGTTGATGCGGGTATTGGCGATACTGTTCTTGTAACTAGAGAAGGTGACGCTGTTCAGCAAATACTTGGACATTCTAGAGCACCCGTTAATACTATTATTGTTTCAGTTGTTGACGACATAGATATTAGCAACGAAGTTTAATATTGACTCAAGAGTATTTTAATAACATTCATTTCTATTTCCACCTTTCACAAGTTGATGGATTAGGTGCTCATAAAATCCAATCGATCAAATCAAAGTTCCCTACATTTTATGAATTAAAAAACTCTTCATATAAATCATTAATAGAAGTTGATGGAATTAGCGAAATTCTTGCAAAAAGAATCTTGAAATCTTATCATAAAATTGAAGAATCTAAAAATGGTTTGATGAAAGATCTTTACGATCTGAAAAATATTAATGCAAGAATTCTTCCATATTTTGATGATAAATATCCGGATTTATTGAAAAGGATTTATTCCCCACCTTTATTCTTATTTATTAAAGGAGAATTGATAGAACAAGATAAAAATTGTTTAGCTATTGTTGGAACTAGAAATCCAACTAGTTACGGAAAACTACAAGCTGAAAGAATTGCTGAAGAATTAAGTAAAAATCAAATTACGATTGTAAGTGGACTTGCCAGAGGAATTGATTCTATTGCACATAGAACTGCCGTAAAATTTAATTCAAGAACAATAGCTGTTATTGGATCCGGTTTAGATGTTATTTATCCAAAGGAAAATAAAAAGTTATTTGACGAGATTTGTGAAAATGGGGCTGTTATTTCAGAATATAAATTAACAACTAAGCCAGATGCTCAAAATTTCCCTAAAAGGAATAGAATTATTTCCGGAATATCTCTTGGCACAATCGTTATTGAAACTAAATTAAATGGCGGAGCGTTACAAACTGCGCATTTTGCACTTGAGCAGAATAGAGAAGTTTTTGCGATTCCGGGAAATTTAGGAATTGCCCAAAGCGAAGGAACAAATTCTTTAATTAAAAATGGCGAAGCTAAATTAGTGCAAGGTGTTGATGACGTTCTTGATGAATTAAAATTAAAGATCAAACCAATTGTAGGTAAAAATATTCCTAAACCAAAAATTGATCTTTCTTTATTTGAAGAAAAATTATTTGATGTGTTAGATGATAGTAAACCTTTGCAAATTGATGAGATTGCTGAATTAAGCGGTCTATCAACATCAGACTGCCTTGTTCAACTTTTAACTTTGGAGTTTAAGGGATTAGTAAAACAGATGCCCGGAAAATTATTTCAAAAGAATTAGAACTTCTTTTTCCCCTTCCATAGATAATAAAGCCAATCTTTTAATTTCTTTTCCTGACCATTTTCGCTAGGAAGATAATACTGCTTACCAGTTAATTCTTTTGGAAAATAGTTTTCTACAATAAAATTACTATCGTAATTATGGGGATATTTATAGTTTTGACTGTAGCCCAAATCTTTCATTAATTTTGTCGGTGCATTTCTTAAATGAAGAGGAACTGGATAAAGCGGATTATTTTTAACATCAGAATAAGCTTTATCAATTGCCATATATGAGGCATTACTTTTAGGTGAAGAAGCTAAATAAGTAACGCATTGAGCTAAGATAATTCTTGCTTCAGGCATTCCAATTTTTTCTACCGCAGAAAAAGCTGCTTCCGCTAATACTAATCCATTTGGAGATGCATTACCAACGTCTTCAGAAGCCAGAATAAGTAATCTTCTTGCAATAAAAATTGGATCCTCACCACCTTCCAGCATCCTAACCATCCAGTAAAGTGCGGCATCTGGGTCGCTTCCTCTAATACTTTTTATAAATGCAGAAATAATATTATAATGTTCTTCTCCATCTTTATCATAAACAACATTTTTTGAAAGAACAACAGAATCAATTTTTTCTTTATTAATAACAATTTTTTCACCATCAGAGATTGAGCAGCAGCTTTCTAAAATATTTAATAGAGTTCTTGCATCTCCGCCGCTTAGCAAAAGCAAATAATTTTCATCCACTATTTCAATTTTCTTTTCACTTAAAATCGAATCACTTTTAATAACGTTTTCTAAAATCAATTTAAGATCATCTTTAGTGAGATCATTTAACTTATAAACTCTCGCACGTGATCTTAAAGCCGGAATAACTTCAAAAGAAGGATTTTCAGTTGTAGCTCCAATTAAAGTGATAATTCCCTTTTCAACACTGGACAAAAGCGCATCTTGTTGTGATTTATTAAAACGATGAATTTCATCAATAAATAAAATTGTTTTTTGATGATTCTGAAAATTTTGTTCAGCAATAGAAATAACTTGTCGAATATCTTTTACTCCGCTAGAAACTGCATTAATTTGATGGAATTCTGCTTTAGTTTCATTTGCAATTATTTTTGCAAGAGTTGTTTTCCCGGTTCCCGGAGAACCCCACAAAATAAATGAGCTTAATGAATCTTTCTCTATCATTAAGCGAATTGGTTTATTTTTTCCTGTTAAATGTTCCTGGCCAACAAATTGAGATAAAGATTTTGGTCTAGCCCGCTCTGCCAATGGTGTTATGTCTTTATTCTTTATTTCCATCAGTTTTCATTTACTATTATCACTTTTTCCTGCTCAGATTTCATATTAAACTTTTCACGAGCTATTTTTTCAATTGAATCTCTGTTAGAATTCATCATTTGAATTTTATTCTCAATAGAAATTAAATCTTTTTCGGTACTTTTAATTTGTATTTGAATTGAACTCAATTCTGAGCGAAGCTGTAAAAATTTGATCAATCCATTATCATTAAATATCAAGTAGGATGTTATCAAGATCAGAATTGCATATAAAAATATTTTAAATGAATTTGTTTTTTTTATCATTTTAGTCAGACTGCGGTATTTATAATTCTTTTAATCAAATTTGAGAAAGAAATACCGGCGGCTTGAGCCATTTTAGGAAGTAAGCTATGAGATGTCATTCCAGGTAAAGTGTTTATTTCAAAACAAAAGGATTCATAAGATTTTGTTACTCTAAAATCAACTCTTCCATAGCCGCTGCAACCAATGCTTCTATAAGCTATTAAGGCTTGACTCTGAAGTTTTTCTTTAAAATCATTTGGGATTTTTGCAGGGACAATATAATCGCTCATTCCATCGGTATATTTGCATTCGTAATCATAAATTTTATGTTTTGGTATTATTTCTAAAACCGGTAAAGGTTCGTTATCAATTATTCCAACAGTCAATTCCCGTCCATCAATAAAATCTTCAACAAGAACATTCTCTGAAAACTGAAAAGCCAAATTGAATGCTTCTTCTAATTGATCTGCCTCTTCAATAATTGTTAATCCTATAGTAGAACCTCCATCATTAGGTTTTACTACGCAAGGGAAGTTAAACTCATTTGAAATTCTACTTTTTATATAGTCTAGATCATATTCTTTTTTCTTAATCAAAAACCAATCTGCAGTTATAACATTATTATGTCTAAAAATAATTTTGCTCATTGCTTTATCCATTGCTAATGCACTTGCCAAAATGCCGGAACCAGTTTGTTTAATTCCTTCAGCCTCTAGCATAGATTGAATAACGCCGTCTTCTCCCCATTTTCCATGGAGACCATTAAAAACAATATCAACTTCATTAAAGCAATCAAGATTTACAGCAAGTAAATAATTTTTCTCAGAAATATTTAATTGATCAGAATCTTTCTTAAAATATTTTTGAATTTCTTTATGCTGGTTTTTACCTAAGGCAGGATCAACAATTGTAACATCGTAACCATTCTCAAGTAATGCATTATATATGCTTTTGCTTGATTCTTTTGAAACTTCTCTTTCAGGAGAAGCTCCGCCGCATAACAATATTATTTTCATAATTTTAGAATCTCAATTCTTTTCTTATGCTAATGCCATAAGTTTCTTCAGCTGCTTTGTATAATTTTTGTAGATCATTATTATTCAATTTTCTTAAAGTTCCTAATTCTCTGGCAAACGAAATTGTTTTAGCTGCATGCTCAAGTTTTTCCATTTTGTAATAAGCATCTTTAATACTTTTGCCAAAAGTAACAGCTCCATGATTTTCAAGAAACATTGCCCAAGCAAAATCAATATATGGCAACATAGAATTTGGAAGTTCATCTGTAGATGGTGTTCCATATTTACATAAAGGTACTTTTCCCAAAGATAATATAACTTCGGGCAGTATAGGCTCGTTAAATCCCTTACCAACAGAGGCGAATGCCGTTGCAACAATAGGATGAGCATGAACAACCGCATTTACTTCACTTCTCTTAGAATAAGCTAATAAGTGAATTTTTGCTTCAGTGGTTATTCTTCCTTCTCCGCTAATCTTATTTCCTAAATAATCAATTTCAATAAGATCGCTTTCTTTTAACTCACCTTTATTTTTTGCTGAAGGAGTAATTAAAATTCTTTCATCATCAATTCTTAGGGATAAATTGCCATCATAAGCTGCAACAAATTCTTTTTCATAGACTTTATGACAGTAATAAATTAATTCTTCACGGTGCGAAATCATTGTATTTCAAGTTTCTCCATCAATTTCATATTTATCAAACCATCTTCACCAGTGACTGATGGTTTTGAATTTGACAGAAAAGAATCTTGAACTGATTTAAGAAGATGAATCATTTTGTTTGCTCTTCTTCTAAAAGCTTTTCTTCCTTCACCTACTAAATCAATTGTTAATTTTGCTGCCGAACTTTTCGAACCAATTAAATTATCAACACTAAGCGCCCCTTTAACACCAACAACTTCAATTCTATTAAAGGATTTTTTTGAATTGAATGAGACACTAAACGAACCATAACCGCTATCACGGAACTTAACAACAGCAGTTGCATAATCATCAACTTCGCTTTTATAAACTACATTATCAACAAATCCTTTGATGTCGTCAATTTCTCCACCGAGAAACCTTAGAACATCAATAAGATGAGTTCCTAAATCTCTAAGAGCGCCGCCTCCACTAAGGCTTTTCTTAAATCGAAAGTTTTCATTCGGTGGTAAATCAATATTAAAATTGACATTTATGTTTACAATTTTTCCAATCATTTGGCGAGAAATTAATTCTTTTGCTTTTACAACCAGAGGATGAAACCTATGAACATAATTTACACTTAGGAAAACATTATTTTCATTGCATACTCTAACCATCTCTTCTGCTTGAGCAGAATTAAGTGATAAAGGTTTTTCACATAAAATATTTTTTTTTGCTTTAGCAGCCCTTATAACTTGTTCAAAATGATCGGCATTATTACTTCCAATATAAAGTGCGTCAAAATCTGACTTAAGGAATTCATCAAAATCATTGAATGAATCTAATGCAGAAAATTTATCAGCTATAAAATCAGCTCTTTCTTTAGATGAACTGTAAACAGAAACCAGTTTGCTTTTCTTAAGTTGTAGAAGAGTCGGTAAAAACGTCTGTTCCATAAACTTACCACAACCGGCAACTCCCCATTTCAATTTTTTAATTTTTCTTTTAGGAAGCTTTATTCTTCTCTCTTTCATTATCATATTTTTAATTTTTCCATAAGTTTCTTTATTGGCGAGGGATCTTGCATTATATAAAAATGTATTGCCGGAACATTTTGATTTAATAATTCTTCAGCTTGTTTCAATGTCCATTCAACACCAATATCTATAACGTGTTCTTGTTTTGCTTCCATAACTTCATTAGCTAAATCATCAGGAATATCGATATAGAAATTTTTAGGTAAGCTTTGTATATGTTTTTTACTGGTTAATATTTTGAGTCCGGGAATAATTGGGGAATTAACACCACTTTTCTTACATGCTTCTAAAAAGTTAAAATATTTTTTATTATCGTAAAACATTTGAGAAACAACATAGTCAGCACCGGCATCAACTTTTTGTTTTACATATTTGATATCTGTCTGTAAATTCGGTGCTTCGAAATGCTTCTCCGGATATCCGCTTACTCCAATGCAGAAGTTCATAGGCTTTGCATCAAGCAATCCATCTTCCATATACTTCCCTTTGTTTAGGTCAGATATTTGCTTAACAAGCTCAACTGCATATCTATTTGCACTTCGTCCATATTGAAGAGGTTTGCTAAATCCGTTTTCATCACCTCTAATAGCAAGGACATTATCAATTCCCAAATAGTGAAGTTCAATAAGAAAATCTTCCGTTTCTTCTTTACTGAAACCTTGACAAATTACATGCGGCACTGCATCAATATTATATTTGTTTTGAATTAATGCACAAATTCCCAATGAACCCGGGCGTTTCCTTTTCACTTTAACTTTAAATCCGCCGTCTGGAGTTTCTTCATAAATTGCTTCAGCTGCGTGACTTGTAATATCTATAAAGGGCGGGTTATATTTTACAATTTCATCAAGTATTGTTAATAATTGCTTTACATCTCCGCCTCTTTTGGGCGGAATTATTTCAAAACTTATTAAAGGATTATTTGCTTTTTCTAAATGTTCTATAACTTTCATTTATACTCTTTCTTTTTTGGAATCATAATTTAATAACTATTTGACTAAAGTTCTTTCAATATTTATTCAGCAAAAAACTTCATTAAACTTTTTGATTTTTTCTTAATCGTATCTTTATCAAAATAAATTCTATTGTAATTTCCCGTTAACCATTTCTCCGTCATATCTGAATAATGATTACTCAAGAAATGACCGGACTGTCCATTTGGCAATATATATTCAAAATAATCATCATTAGCGAAATCATAAATAAACCTCATTGAAGGACCAAGTTTATTTTCAAAAGGTTCGTTTAGTGAATATTCTGTATTAAAAATTGTAGTTCCGTCTCCTCCAATTTCGTATGGACCTTTATTTACAAGCATTGCAGCCAATTCGGATGATTCACCAAAAATATGTTTAAATGTAATTTTATGAATTTTTCCCCACTGCCAATATGTTAAATCTTTCCCTAATTGATTTTCCAAATATATTAATGCATCTACGAGACTTTTTCTAATGATATCATCACGCACTTCTATTTTTTCGGTTGTTATGTTATCAAACCAAATAGAGTTTGGAGTTTTTAGAATTTCTTCAATTTTTCTATAAGGAACATTTGCAATAAATTTATATTCCTTAAAAAGTTCTTTTCCCATTTCATCTTCAAAAATATTATTTAGAAGTTTCTGATAAAACACAAGAAAAATTGAAGGAGTTTGACTTTCGCTGCTCATAACAAAATCAAATTTTCTTAACAACTCCAATGCAGTATTGAGATTTTTGTCATTTATTTTTGAATTTTCAAATGCGCTTAAAATGGATGGAATAATTTTTTTAGAATAATGCGAATAAAAATCCATTTGATAATTTTGAAAATCTTCAACAGAATGAATTTCTTTTGAAAGTAGCAGTTCTCTAATTCTCTCTATTCGAGAAGATGGTTCCCAAATATTTGAAATGTGATATTTGAAATCACTTACTGTTTTATTATTTGCCGATGCAATAAAATTTTCTGTTGGATTAAATAATTTTGGCATCTCTTCATAAGGAACAAATCCATTCCAATCATATTTAGAAGTAGTTCCATCAAATAAAATTGAAGGAGAATTTTGATCTCTAATAGGAAGCTTTGCGGCACAAATGTAACCTATATTTCCTTGTTTATCAGCATAAACAAAATTTTGTCCAGGGACTGTAAAATCTCTAACTCCCTCTTTAAACTCATCCCAGTTAGCTGCTCTGTTCACTTTTTGAATAGCAAATAATTCATCGCTAAAATCTAAAGCAGTCCAGCGCATACTAATTGTTAAATCATTCTGATACTCATTTTCATATAAAACATTATAAGGATGAATCTTCGAAATAACTGGTCCTCTATGGGTTTTATAAATATCAAAAACTACATTTAGCGAATCCTTTACAAAAATTGTATCCACAATTTTAGCGAGGTTTTTCCATTCACCATCAAGGAGATATTTAGTTTTTGAAGAATCAAACTTTTCTAAATAAAAATCTGCGTCATCTGCCATTACATTTGTAAGTACCCAAGAAATGTTTTCATTTTTTCCTATTACAATTCCCGGCAAACCCGGTAAAGTAAATCCTTCAGCGTTCCAATGCTTTGATTTAATAGATGCAACAAACCACTTGCCCGGGATTTGAAAAGCAAGATGAGGATCATTTGCAATAATTGGTTTACCGGATTCTGATTTTTTACTATTCACCACCCAATTATTAGAGCCAATATGAGTTCCGGTAAATCCAATAAATCTTCTAAATTCTCTATCTGTTTTAATAAAATCCATATTTATTGCAGAATAGTTTTTTATTTCTTGCGGGATAATAGTTGGCGCATTTTCTTGATAATCCGGGATAATCTCCTTTACTTTTTCTTCACCAAGCTTTTGAATTAAATGAATATATGCAATATCTGTCCACCAGCTTATATTTAATTCCCAAGCCATTAATTTAGCTATCACTAGACTGTGAGCGGGTTTCCAAGGTTCAGGTAAATATCCAAGAACATCAAATTCGGCAGAGTAATCGCCATTATTTTCATTTAAATATTTATTAACTCCTTTAGAATAGGCAATTAATATTTCCTTAGTTAAAGGATTCATTCTATTGAAATTCTCTTCAACATTTTTGTAAATACCAATTGTCTTAAACATTTTATCGAAAGGAACAGTGGGACTGCCAAAAATTTCGCTTAATCTTCCTTCTCCAGCGCGCCTTAATAAATCCATTTGAAACATTCTATCTTGCGCATGAACAAATCCGAGCGCAAAAGCCACATCTTCATCTTCATCAGTAAATATATAAGGAACTGCATTGCTATCCCTATAAACCTCAATGTTACCGGCTATTTGAGATGACTTTATCTCCAGATTATAATCCGGGAGATTTCTTCCTAAAATGTAATATGAAAAAAATCCTACAGCTATTAGGAGAAAAACAATTAATACTGTTATTCCGATTAATATTTTTTGCCACTTTTTCATTTTATCCTAATGCAGTTTTTAAAGTTTATATTTATAATCCAAAATTAAAAAAAATGATGCCATATGAATGAACTATTTCTAATAATTATTATTGCCCTGCTTGGAATACTTTTATTTTTTCAATTTGTTTCATTAATAAAAATAAATAAGATCAAAACAAATGAAACTATTGAAAAAACCGAGAAGTTAATTTCTGAAAGTATTTATAGAATTGAAAAACTTACAAAAGATGAATTTGGCAGAAACCGCGAAGAATATCAGACAACTAATAAATCGCAAAGAGAAGAACTAAACACTGCAATTAATTCTTTCAGTGAAATTGTATCAAATAGAATTTCAGAAATTTCAAAAATGCAAAAATCTCAATTGGATATTTTTTCTGATAGACTTTCGAAACTTACCGAGACAAATGAACAGCGGATAGAAAAACTTCAGAATAAAGTTGAACTTAATTTAAGAGAAATGAATGAAAATAATTCTAAAAAACTTGATGAAATGCGCATTGTAGTTGACGAAAAGCTACAATCAACGTTAGAAAAAAGGCTAGGTGAATCGTTTAAAATAGTAAGTGAACGATTAGAAATTGTTCACAAAGGATTGGGGGAAATGCAGAATCTTGCAACAGGAGTTGGTGATCTTAAAAGAGTATTAACAAATGTAAGAACACGCGGCACTTGGGGAGAAGTACAATTAGGAAGTTTAATTGAGCAAGTTCTGACTCCGGAGCAATACGCAAAAAATGTATCTACAAAAAAAGGGAGCAGCTCTGTAGTAGAATTTGCAATTAAAATGCCGGGTAAAAATGAAGGGAAAGAAGAAATTGTTTGGCTGCCGATAGACGCAAAATTTCCTTTAGAAGATTATCAAAGATTAATGGATGCCCAAGATTTAGCGAATCCGGAAATGGTAGAAGCAGCAGCAAAAGCAATTGAAACCCGCATTAAGTCTGAAGCAAAAAGTATTTCAGAAAAATATTTAGATCCTCCAAATACTACCGATTTTGCGATTATGTTTTTACCGATTGAAGGTTTGTACGCAGAGATTTTACGTCGTCCCGGTTTATTTGATTTTATTCAGCGAGAGTATAGAGTTTCACTAACCGGACCTACTAATTTCTTGGCAATTCTTAACAGTTTACAACTTGGTTTTAGAACTTTAGCAATTGAAAAAAGATCAAGTGAAGTTTGGAAATTACTTGGAGCTGTTAAAACTGAATTCGGAAAGTTTGGTGATATTCTTGAAAAAACGCAAAAGAAGCTTACTGAAGCAAGCAATAACATTGGGGAAGCGTCACAAAAAACTCGTTCAATAGAAAGACGTTTAAGAGATGTTCAAGAACTTTCGGGGGATAATGAAAATAATCTTTTAGGCTAATTTGAACGATAAGAAATTAATTAGGCGGTAAATTTAAATTTGTAGAAGTGTTTACCAATCAATTATAGCTATACAGTTTTAAAATGCCAATAAACTTCTTCTTTTCAGTGATTCAATTACAATCTGGAGAGACGAATAGCACATTAAAAACTTACTTTAATAGAATCATCTTCTTACTTGATACAAAATCATTTACTTGCAATCTGTAGATATATACGCCGCTTGGTAAATTATCCGCATCAACTTGAATTGAGTAACGACCGACTTGCAAATATTCATTTACCAGATTTGTTACTACTTCACCCAGTGAATTATATACAGTCAAATTTACAAACCCATCTTTTTGAATCTGATAGCTAATCAATGTTGTTGGATTATATGGATTTGGATAGTTTTGTAAAAGTTTAAATTCAATCGAAGTTTGAAGATTACTACTGACGGAAGTTAATAAGACACTATCGGGGTTATAAAACAGTAAACTGGAATGGTCATTTCCAGAATTAAATTGAGAATTTATATAAACAATATTGTTATGAGAATCTGTTAAACCTTTATTAAACCAATTGGATGAAATAGGTGAATTAGAGCTATTTAAAAAATTCCAATCGCCGTAATTAAAAGTCAGCAGTCCATCTGTAGTTCCAAAGTATTTTGTATTATTTTCACCTATTGTCAAACCGTCATAAGAAAACAATGAATATGAAAAATTCCAATCATTGTTGTCATAAAATACAAATGACGTATCGGTTAGACTTTTAGCTATTCTATTGCCTCCTCCGAATAAATTAATTGTTGCCCATTTTATGTTTTCAGAATCAATTGATAAGGCTACAATTGAAGGATTTATTCCGCTAAAATAATCACTATTTATTGTATTAATCCATTTACTTCCGTCATAAAAATATAATCCGAAGTAGTCTGTTCCAATCCATACATTATTTAAGCTGTCTATTTCAATAAAATTTAGATCGTCTATTCCGTTAAATGAATTTTGATAATTAAAAAACTCCCAAGAATTGTTATCAATTATACAAACACCAAATTCGGGAATTCCCAACCAATATCTTTTCATTTTATCAACTTTTACTTTAAAGACAAAATTATTTGGTAAAGGAGAATTACTTGAATTAATATTTTCCCATTCCTCACCATTTTTTATGAAAAGTCCATTTTTAAGAGTTCCAAACAAAATTTTCCCATTTTTATCTTCTGTTATGTCAATAACAGATATATCATTATTAAGTGGAGAATTCATTGAATCGTAATTAATCCATTTGCCATACTTAAATGATTGAAGAAAATTATTAGAATTGTCATCAGAAGAACTAATCCAAAAATTATTTTTACTATCTTCAAAAAACGCAATTATTCTATTTGTTTTGAGAGGAGAGTTGCTTGAGTTTAAAATCAGCCAATTATCTGATAATTGGTCTTGTCCGAGCAAATTGCAATTTATAATTAGAATAAATATCAATGCTTTCATTTCTAAACCTCATTTATTCTACAATTAGGTAGTTCACTTGTGCAAGATGAATGAGTTTCGTTATAAAATGTGTCTGTTTTACAAAATTTTAGAGTAGTTAATATAGAATTACTGTTGAAGAAAAACTCATCAATATTCAAATTGTGATTATGCTTACTATAAATAATCTCAAGTAATGTATGGAACTTATAAATTTGACCAAAATATGTTTCGTGACAACCAGGAGTACCCTTGCTCCAGCTCTTAACTAATTTCGCAAAGAGAATAAATGGAGCAGAAGAAGGAGCATTTATTGGAGTATGTATTTGTGTTTTTGTCATCCAACCATCAACATTTGTCCAAATAATTAATTATAAACTCACATACCTAAGATAGTTTCTATGTATCGTTAAATTCCCCCAAGTAGCAAATAAATCATAATCTTTTGCTCCACAATTATAAGTCCAATAACAGGTTGGATTTAAAATAAACATATTGCACACAAATTTATTGAAAATAATTTCATTTATATTTATTAGAATGTCAATACTATTTTACCAGCATCATTTTCATTGATAAAACATGATTGCCGCTATATAACAAATACATATAAACTACGCTTGGAAGATTAATTGAATTAAAGTCTATTTTATAATTTCCATTGATTTTTGTTCATTTATTAATTTTGCTATTTCTCTTCCGAGAATGTCGAACACTTTTAATGAAATATGCGAATCACTCGATATTGAATATTCAATTCATCTTATTTAAAACTTAGAATAGATGTATTTTAATTCAATGACAAGCCATATTTATAAGAATTTGGCAAGTCTATTAATGTGGAGGGACAAGAGCTTAAATTTCTCCACAAGCTATTTTGGAAAACTCTTGATCCGACTACTTTAATTAAGCAGAGTGCCGATTTAGAAACCCAGCCCAGTATCGATCAGTTATTTATTATAATGATGAAGAGAAGAAGAAAATTAACGAAGAATAGAAGGAGAAATTAAATTATACCGGGACTCTAGATAATCCTATTGTTACAGAAATCAGTCCATTTGAACTTTCAACTTAAAAAAATGGAATACTTTTTTAGAAAAAATATTTCTTTAAGAATTACAAATTTTTGTCAATTCATTAAGCATTGAAGTTTCCCCAATTGCAATAAGTTTATCACCATATTCTATAATCGAATCACTTTTAGGATTATATGTAAATTTATCTCCTTTCTCAATAGCTACAATAATTATGTTAAGCCTGCTTCTAATTGGAGAATCCTTTAGTGAAAGATTTATAAGTTCAGAGTTTTTACCTACGGCAATTTCTTCAAGACTAATATCAATATTTTTATTTCTAGCAACTCCATCAATAAAATCAATAACACCGGGGCGCATTAATAGCTGAACCATTCTATTTCCCCCAAGTTCATAGGGTAAAACAACTCTATCTGCACCTGCTTTTTTCAACTTAGATTCAGTTCCGTCATCTATTGCTCTTGCAACTACATACAAATTTGGATTAAGCTCTTTTGCCGATAAAGTTGTAAAAACATTTTGTGCATCCGTCCGCAAAACTGCCACAAGACCTTTTGCTCTTTCAATTCCTGCTTTGGATAAGTATTCATCTGCTGTAGCGTCACCTTCAACAAAAACAAATTGTTTTTCTTTTAATATTTCTATTTTATTTGGTTCATTTTCAACAACAATAAATTTCATTTTATTTTCAACTAGAGCGTCGCATATTTGATTTCCCATTCTGCCATAGCCGCATACAATATAGTGATCGGACATATTTTGTAATTTAAGTTGCATTTTCTTTCTCCAGAAAAACTGATTTTCAATTATCAATTGAACTCCTCGTCCAATTGTATAGGCAATTAAACCGACTCCGGAAATTACGAGAAAAATAGTTACCCATCTTCCACCGTTTGAGAGCGGGCTTATCTCTTTAAATCCGGTTGTAGATATAGTAATTATTGTCATATAGAATGAATCCATTAGTGACCAGTCTTCGATTAACATATATCCAAGAGTGCCAAACATAAGGACTAGAGTGAGAGAAATAACTCCAAAACGAAGATGGGCAAATGTTGACTTCATATTATATTGTTTTCTGATTTTAATTTGACCATAATTTTATAATCCAATTTAAAGAATAATTGAAATAGAATATCGTTCTTTTTTTATTTGAAGTGTTAGTCATTAAAAAACTTCATAATTAATTTACTCGCTAGAAATAGTCATTCACCGATTTATTTATGTGATTTACCGATTGTTTGTTTAATAGTTTTTCAAATTATTATACTTTTCTAACAGCAAAATTAAAGGGAGGTTTAAAGTGAAAACTAATAATAAAAGATTAATCCTTGGAGCAATTTTTGTTCTTGTAGGTGTTACTCTAATTTTAAGAAATTTAGGATTTTTTGATTTTGAAATTCCGTTTCATTTAGTTTCTTGGCAGGTAGTTTTTATTGGAGTTGGTGCAATTATTATTTTTTCTACAGGAAAAGTATTACCCGGCACTATATTTATTGCAATTGGTTTTTTGAATTGGTTCCCTGAATTATGGCCGTTAATATTGATTGGTATTGGTATTGGTGTTATTTATAAAAAAAGTGATTCGAAAAAAAACTTTGATAAATCTAAAATTTCCATCAACAAATTAGACGACGTTGCAGTTTTTGGAGGGGGAAACAAAATTATAGAATCTGACAATTTTGAAGGGGGCGAAACTGTTGCGGTTTTCGGTGGTTCGGAAATAGACCTTTCAACTTGTAAACTTGCTGAAGGAATTCAAGAGATTGAAATTGTAGCAATTTTTGGCGGCACATCTTTTATTGTGCCAAAAGATTGGAATGTACAGATTGATGTTTTGTCTATCTTTGGTGGTTTTAGCGATAAAAGATTTAAAAATCCGGAAGCAGTAAGAGATAATACAAGATCGCTAAGAATTAAAGGTATTGTAATTTTTGGCGGAGGAGAACTTAAGTAATGGAAAAATCATCTAATACTAAAGGAAATTTACTTGTCGGTTCTTTTCTTATAATTTTAGGTTTACTCTTTATCATTGATAATTACGATTTGTTGGACTATGAAATTTCCGGTTTAATTTTCCGCTGGGAATCGTTTCTAATATTTATTGGAATTGTTCTCATCGTTTCTAAATCAAATGAAAAAACCGGAATTGTTATAGCAACGATTGGAATATTCTTTTTAGGGATGGACTTATATGATTTTAAATTCAAAGGATTTCTTTATGATTATTGGCCAATTATTGTAATCTTAATTGGCATATATTTTATTTATAAAAAAAGTGCGGATAAAAAGGAAGTAGAAGAAGAAACAGATTCCGGAAAAGAATTTGCAAATGAAAATGCAGATCAAATACTTAACAGAACTTTCATTTTTACGGAGGAATCCATTCATCTAAATTCACCAAAATTTTCTTTAAGTGATTCTTTCTTTTTGTTTTCCGCTCTAAAATTATTTTTCAGGAATGATCAGACGAACAAGAGCATCTTAATTAATAATACATTAATTCTAAGTTCTAATATTTTATATTTTCCGAGCGATTGGAGAGTAATTGACAGCTCTGTTAATATTCTTGCAGAAGTAAAAGATCAAAGAAAAAAACCGGATAAATTTAGTGAAGCCCCCGTTACTATTGTGTTAAAAGGAGCAAACATTTTAGGCTCAATAAAAATTAAAGAATTATGATTCATCCATTTCAGATATATAATAAGTCATCGGTTTTATTTTTTGCATTTTGGTTTATTGTAATTACACTTCATGTAATTGTTTTTCATTTTGTTCTAAATATTAGTTTAAAAATTTCCATAATCGATTCTCTCATTTATAATCTGAACTTTGCAGTAATCTCATATTCAATTTGGTATTTCATCAATTCATACGGAACCGAAAAAAAGATACTTTCCTTATTTGTTGTAAATACATTAGTAAGTTTAATTATCGTTTCATTCTGGCTCTATATCTCTGTTGTATTTTCAAAAGTTTTTATAAATGAAATTTCTCAGCAATCTTATTTTTTAATAAGTGAAAAGTCCCGATTAATAAGAGGTGTAATTGGCATTTTTTATTATATGATTATAATATCGGCTTATTATTTTTATATCATTTATCAAAATCTTTCTAAGAATAAATTAAGGGAACAAGAATTAAACAAGATGCTTACAGAATCAGAATTGAGAACTCTAAAATATCAAATCAATCCTCATTTTATTTTTAATACGCTAAATTCAATTTCTTCTTTAACAATTATTTCACCGGAAAAAGCAAGAGAAATGACAATAAGGCTTTCAGATTTTATGCGTTCAACTTTCTCTAAAAAAGATGATAAATTTATTCAGCTCAAAGAAGAATTAAATTCAATAAAAAATTATTTGGAAATAGAAAAAATCAGATTTGAAGAAAAATTTGAATATTCAGAAGAAGTTTCAAATGATTGCATGAATAAAATAATTCCAAATTTTATTCTTCAGCCAATACTTGAAAACGCCATTAAACATGGTGTTTATGAGAGTTTAAGCAAAGTTTTAATAAAACTTTCCTGCAAACCTAAAAATAATTTTACAGAAATAACTATTTCAAATAATTATGAAGAGCAATCAAAAAAAGGTGAAGGTGTTGGACTCAAAAATGTTAAGGAACGATTAAGACTTATTTATGGAAATGATCTTTTATTAAAAATTGATGACAATAATAAACTTTTTAAAGTAAGTATTTTTATACCTGATGAGCAAAGAAATGATTAAAACTATTTTAATTGATGACGAAAAACTTGGACGAGAACTTATTAAAAACTACTTGAAAAGTTATAATGATATTGAAATAATTGCTGAATGTAATAATGGATTTGAAGCTGTAAAATCAATCAATGAATTAAAACCGGATCTTATTTTTCTTGATGTACAAATGCCAAAATTAACCGGTTTTGAAATGCTCGAATTGATTGATCATATTCCACAAATAATATTTTCAACTGCTTACGATGAATTTGCAATTAAAGCTTTCGAAGTTAACGCAGTAGATTATTTGCTGAAACCATTTGCATTAGAAAGGTTTGATGAGGCGGTAAAGAAAGCACGAGAAAGAATAAGAAATAATATTTCTCAAAAAAGTAATTTTGATAAATTAAGTGAAGAAACAATTGACAATCAATTAAGAAAAATTGCCGTAAATAAAAGCGGCGATATTATTCTAATAAATTTTGAGGAAATATTATTTTTAGAAGCGATGGATGATTACGTTCAGATAGTTTCGGAGAAAGGAAAATTCTTAAAAAAGAAAACAATGAAATTTTATGAAGAATACCTTCCGGAAAACGAATTTTTAAGAATTCATAGATCATTTATTGTTCGACTAGATAAAATAAAAAAACTAGAAAAGTATGATAAGGAGAATTATAAATCAATTTTAGTTGACGGTTCAAAATTAAACGTAAGCAGAAATGGTTATAATTCTTTAAGAGCAGTTCTAAATATATAATTCAGCCCGCCGTTTTTTCTTATTCACACAATAACTTAAATTGAAGTTTTAAGTTCTCTTATTTATATTTCTAAACGATATTAAAGAGGAAAAAATGAATTTGGACAAAGATCTTTTATCAATTCAAGAAGCGCGTGATTTAGCAAAGAAAGCAAAAGAAACCCAGCAAGAATTCAAGCATTATAATCAAAAACAAATCGATAAAATTGTTTCTGCCATGTCGGATGCGGGATTTAAAGCCGCAGAAAAATTAGCAAAAATGGCTCATGAAGAGACTGGTTTTGGAAGATGGCAAGATAAAGTCATAAAAAATCAATTTGGTACAAAAGACGTTTATGAATCAATAAAAGATCTAAAAACAGTTGGCGTAATAGATGTATTAAAAAATGGAAAAATAGTTAAAATTGCCGAACCGATGGGAGTTGTTGCCGCACTTATTCCATCAACAAATCCAACTTCAACCGCACTGTTCAAATCATTAATTTCCTTAAAAACAAGAAATGCAATTGTTGGAAGTCCGCATCCCAGAGCGGTAAAGTGTACAGCCGAAGCAATGAATATTATGAATGAAGCGGCAGTAAAGGCGGGTGCGCCTGATGGATTAATTCATTGTATGAGCAATCCGACTATTGAAGGAACCGACGCATTGATGAAAGACAGAAATGTAGCGGTTATATTAGCTACCGGTTCAACGCCAATGGTGAGAGCCGCATACAGCACCGGGAATCCCGCGTATGGTGTTGGTTCAGGAAATGTTCCGGCTTTTATTGAAAAAACCGCTAATGTTTCAAAAGCCGTTAAGGATATTATTTACGGAACATCATTTGATTATGGAACTCTTTGTTCTTCAGAACAATCAATGATTGTAGATAGAACAGTAAAGGAAAAAGCAATAGAAGAAGCAAAGAAATTTGGTGCATACTTTGTGACTGAAGAAGAAAAAAAGAAATTAGAAAATGCCGTTATTAGAAATGGAAAAATTAATCCAGATATTGTAGGGAAATCTGCAAGCTATATTGCAAATTATGCCGGATTCAAAGTAGCGGAAGATACAAAAGTTTTAATTGCACATTGTAACTCCGTAGGAAGACAAGAACCACTTTCGATGGAAAAACTTTCTCCAACATTAGCATTTTATACAGTTGACGGCTGGCTTGAAGGCTGCCACAGATGTATTGAACTTCTAAAATTTGGCGGAGTTGGTCATACAATGGCAATTCACTCCAATGATAATGATATAATTATGAAATTCGCTTTAGAAAAACCGGCATTTAGAATTGTAGTTAATACACCCAGCTCGGTTGGTGCGGTTGGGTTTACAACATCGTTATTCCCTTCTTTAACATTGGGCGTGGGAACTTGGGGCGGTTCAATTGTCTCCGAAAATGTTACTGCTTACCACTTAATGAATATTAAAACATTGGCATTTGAAAGCAGACCAATTCATAGTGAAAATACAATAAATATGTTTGCCTCAGAATCTCCAAAAGTTTTTAGTCAATTAAATACTGCTTCTTCCGGTTTCATGGAAGAAATAGAAAATCGATTGAAAGCCAGAGCGGGAAATCCTCCCTCAATAATAAAACATGAAGAAGCAAAAGTGTCAGAGAATAAAACTGCCGATAAAAATTCTCCTTCAAAGTTTGGGAAAGGAATAACTGAATCTGAAATAGATAGAATAATTAAGGAATTTAATAGTTAGAATATTTGTCAATAGTTATTTATTTTTGTATCTCAAAATTTAAGAATATCATATAATGTCAACAAAAAATAATGATTGGGAAAATTGGAATGTAGAGAAGGGTGATTATCATAGAGGATATCATTCTACTAGACGTTTTGAAAATAAATTAAAGCGACAAAGAAAAATAAAAAACGGAATTATAATTTCTGTTTTTTTTGTTGTGATTGCAGTAATAACTTACTTCGTTTTAAGATAAAATTTTAATATCTGTCCAGCTTAAAATTTTCACCTAAATATAATTTTCTCACATCTTGATCATCAGCTAAAAACTGAGCAGGACCATCTTTAAATATATTTCCACTAATTAAAATATAAGCTCTATCTACGATGCTAAGTGTTTCATGAACATTATGATCAGTAATAAGAATTCCAATTCCTTTGTGTTTTAGATTTGCAACAATCTGCATAATATCCTCAACAGCAATTGGATCAACACCTGCAAAAGGCTCATCGAGCAGAATAAATTTTGGATCGGTTGCTAAAGCTCTTGCAATTTCCGTTCTTCTCCTCTCACCACCGCTTAATTGGAAGCCTAAACTTTTTCTTATATGACCAATTGAAAGTTCATCAAGGAGCTTTTCGGTTTTCTCTTTTCTTTCTTTAGCTGAAATATTCATCATTTGCAGAACTGCCATAATGTTGTCTTCTACGCTTAATCTTCTAAATACGGAAGCTTCTTGGGGCAAATAACCAACTCCCATCCTGGCTCTTTTATACATTGGTTCATTTGTTATTTCATCTTGTTGAAGAAAAACTTTACCACCATTAGGTTTTATCATTCCTACAATCATATAAAAAGTAGTTGTTTTACCGGCGCCGTTTGGTCCTAATAACCCGACAACTTCACCTTGCTCAACAGCAACAGATACTTTGTCAACTACAGTTCTTTTCTTATATATTTTTATAAGATTTTCACTTCTTAATCTTAATTTTTCACTCAATATTTTCTCTCTGAACTAATGTTTTTAACAAGTCTTCTTTCTTTGGTTTATTCTTATAAATTATAAAAGAAGGCAAAGTAAAATCCAATTCTTTGCCAACAACCATTTTTTCAGGATGGTATTCACTTACGGGACTTCCGTACATTTTTACATTTACAATTTCGTCATTTTCAAAATATAAATTAATTTCTTCTCCGCTAGATTGAATTAAACCGCTTGGTTCGCCCTCTTCATACATATAATAAATGCTAAGTACTCTTCCTAAGACTTCTGTATGAGTAATAGTTGAATCATTAAAATGCAGATAAATTGTATCACCGGAAACTTGATCATACCTAAAATTTGAATAATCATTCTTGGATAACACGAAAGCATTTTCTATAACATCAATTTTTTTAATTGTGTTTTCTTCCAAAGATATAGTAACAGTATCGCCAATCATTTGAGAATTTTCAAACCACATAATTGGTTTTTGTTTGCTTTCATTTTCTTTAAAAATAGAAATCTTGTTCTCGTCTTTGTAAAATATTGATCTTTTATTCACAGAGGCAAAATCACTGCGCCAAACTTTTACAGAATCGGTAGCTATAAATATTTCAGTTGGGAAAGAAATTGCTTCCATAATTTCGGAAGTAATTAAGAGAGTGTCCAATTTATTTCCGCTTGTGTCAATCTGCATTAGAGTCGGCAGACCGGTTATTTTCGTATAGTTTTCATTTTTATAATCTTCTAAATATTGCCCGGTTAAAAAAACATCTTTATCATTGCTTGTAATTACAACATCTGAAAAACCAAAAGTCTTTTTTTCATTTCTCCAATGAATTAAACTATCTGCATAAATAACAGAACTTGAATCTTCAATACTAACATTTCCTGTTGATACGGCTCTGTCTTCATTATTGAAATATGCAAGCTTATTCGATTTTAAAGTATTAACCGAATCTATAAGTTTTACATTACCAATAAAATCAGCTCTTTCAATATTTGTATCATAAGTTCCGGCACTTGCGCTTAGAAGAATATGACCATCATTTAGAAGAATATTTGTATCCGACTTTGCAATTTTTGTATCAGAGAAATAAAATCCTCTCTCAGTATAAAGTGTAATTGTGTCTTGAGTAATCACTACATTATGAAGTAATTCAATTTCATTTCTTTGTAAATATTGGATTGCCTTATCGCAAGTTGTGCGCACATTTCCTTGTGTAATAACAACATTACCAATTACTTCTCGAACATTTTCATTTTGTATAAGTTTACCTACGAGGCTGTCACCAACAACTCTAACAAAATCTTCATTTTCTTGAGAGGAAAGAATTGAACCAAACAATAAAAACATCAAAATTAGTTTTCTCATTTTTGTTCTTTCAATTCTGTTTGGTATGTAATATTATATATAACATAATTTTCAAGAGATTGATCGGATTCAAATCCATAGCCTTCTATCTTTTCTTCTTTATCTAAAATAGTAACAAACTTATCGGTCTTTATTTTCTTTGTTTTATTTATCCATATTAATTCATCAGTAAGTAACGTTCTACCGGAATCGCTCACAGCCACAACGCTGTCAATGGCATACATGTTTTGAGTATCATCTTCAACTTTTCCACTTTTAGAAGTTAAGACAGAAGTATGTTTTCCATCATTATCAAAAAAATCTATTTTAACTCCATCTAAAAGTGTAAACTTTTTATCTTCAAAAACACTTATATGATCCGAATATAGAATAGCTTTGAGATCACCATTCTCAGAAAACACAATTTTAGAATCCCAACTTTCTTGAGTTGGAACACTTTGCTCTTCGCCAATATTTATAAGCTTTGGCTTAATTTTATCATCACTGCAAGCAAAAACAAAAACTGAAACAAATAGTAATATTATAAAAATTTTTTTCATCTTCGCTCGAGACCAAGTTTAACTAAATCATGCAGATGCACAATTCCCACCGGTTTATTTTCGTCATCAACAACAATTAAAGAAGTAATATTAAACTGTTCCATTCTTTGAATTGCGAAAGAGGCTAGAAAATCCTGCTTCATGGTCTTTGGATTTTCGTTCATAATATCTTTGGCAGTAAGGTTTTTTATTTCTAAAGTTTTTTCAAGAAGTCTTCTTAAATCACCATCAGTCACAACTCCTTTAAGAAATCCGGAATCATCAATTACGCATGTAGTACCGAGACGTTTAGAAGTAATTTCGAAAATAACATCTTTAATTGCAGCGTTTTCATTGATCTTTGGAAGATCGCCATCTTTGTACATTATTTCTCTTATATAAAGAGATAACCTTTTTCCCAAACTTCCCGCCGGATGAAGTAGAGCAAAATCATCAGCTGTAAATCCTCTAACTTCTAAAAGAGCAACAGCCAGAGCGTCACCCAATGCAAGTGCGGCAGTTGTGGATGCAGTTGGAGCGAGATCATGCGGACACGCTTCTTCACTTACGCTTACATCCAAATAAATGTCACATTCTTTTCCAAGTTTTGAATTCCTATTCCCTACCATGCCTATAAGAGGAATTTCCATTCTCTTGAGCATTAAAACCAGACCTAAAAGCTCTTCAGTATTTCCACTTTTGGAAAGGACAATTATAATATCGCCTTTTCTGACCATTCCTAAATCGCCATGAAGCGCATCGGTAGGATGCAAAAATATTGCAGCCGTTCCGGTTGAGTTTAATGTTGCAACAATTTTACGAGCAATTAATCCGGATTTTCCAATTCCGGTTAGGACAACACGTCCTTTCGATTTTACAATAATTTTTACTGCCTTTACAAATTCATCATCAAGCTTGTTAACTAAATCTCCAACCGCAGTAGATTCAATTTTGAGAACTTGTTTTGCTTTTTCTAAAATTTGTAAATCATTCATTTAGTTTTGCCAAATAATTTATCTAAAAACGATTGTTTCTTCTTCACTTTATTAGCACTTGTAAAAATAGAATAATCTATATTTATTTTTTTCATAAACTTATTATAAAGTAAAAATCCTTGAGCAATATCTTCATCAGTAAAATCATTTGGATTTTCAAAAATCAATTTTTGATTTAGCACAATCTCCGGATTTCGTTCACCTTTAACTCGCATAATTTCATTATAAAAAGTGGTTATTGGAATTAGCGAGTTAAATCCTCTTGATTTTTCATAAACCCAAATTTTCTTATCGCTACTGCTTATTACGATTATAATTTCATTTTTTAGTAAATGAACTTCTCTAACTTTTTCATTTGTTATTGGAGAAGTAAAGCCTGATTTCCAAGTTGAAAAACATTTTGAAGATTGAATCTTTTCTTCATGTGTAAGTACTGAATTTTCCGAAGATACAAAATCTATTTCAATTTGATTTTCAAATAATTCATGGATTGAAATATCGTAACTTGCCTTGTCAGTTTTAACAATTCCGGTTGCATAAATTGCTGAAGCAGGAGCTGTTAAATCAACTTGATCATTTTTATCTGCTAAAATATAATTACCCTCGCCAAATCGAGAAGTTCCAATCAAATAGAATTTATTTATGAGTTTTCGATATTCGGAATAAGCGGAAATGTTTCCGGGTAAAATCTGGAAAAATAATTCCAGCTCATAATCAAGCAGTTTCCTAGGAAGTGTTGAAATATTAAGCATTACTCAAAACTATTTTCTTTACTTCATTAATTATTTCTAAAGGGTCATTTTTTCTGATTAAATATTTTACTATTCTTTTAACTTCTCTTCTAGCATTGATAGGGCAAGCGCTAAATCCAACCTTCTGCAGAACCGGAATATCGAGCAGATCATCGCCTATATAAAATATTTCGGAAAACTTAAATTCATCTTTTAGAAAATCCGTAAGCGATACTTCTTTATTGATTGATGAATTAATTATGAAATTAATTTTTGATTTCTTGAATTCATCAATCTGTATAAAATCTTCAGCGATAGACAAGATTCCGGTTTTAATTTTCATTTGATTTAATTCTGCAGTAATCTCATTTAAGGAATTAATAATATCCGTAATTGAGGTTTTTGAACTTTCCTGAATTAAAACTCCACCAACATCAAACAAAACCAGTTTTATTCTTGATTGAGATTTATGCATTCAATTTTACAATTTCGTCTATTTTTTTAATCTCAATAAGCAAAGATTTTAATTCACTTAAATGAAGCTGACTTCTTGCATCACTCAAAGCTTTTTGCGGATTTGGATGGACTTCTAAAAATAGGGCATCAATTCCAATTGCGGCAGCCGCTTTGGACAAATATTTTATAAATCTTGGTTCACCGCCTGTAGTATTTCCAGAACTTGGCATTTGAACAGAATGAGTGGCATCCATAACAACCGGGAAGCCAAGTTCGCGCATAATTACTAATCCGCGCATATCAACAACCAAATTATGATATCCAAATGTTGTTCCTCTTTCGGTCAACATAATATTATCATTCCCTGTTGATTTAATTTTTTCAATTGCATGTTTCATATCGTCGGGAGCGAGAAATTGACCTTTTTTCACATTCACAATTTTATTTGTTTTTCCGGCAGATATTAACAAATCTGTCTGTCTGCTTAGAAATGCCGGTATTTGTAAAATGTCTACAACTTTTGCAGCTTTTGTAATTTCTTCTTCTGTGTGCACATCAGTTATTAAAGGTACATCAAAATAGCTTCCAACATCATGCAAAATTTGCAATGCCTCTTCATCGCCAATACCGGTAAAGGAATTTAGGCTTGTTCTGTTTGCTTTTTTATAACTTGATTTAAAAACAAACGGAATATTCAGCTCATCTGTTATAGACTTTATAGATTCTGCAGTTTGAAAAATTAAATCTCTGTTTTCAACTACACAAGGACCGGCAATTAGCACAAAAGGATTACCGTTACCTATTTTTATATTTTTAAGTTTTATCTCTTTCATAGATCGAATAATGAATTTCCGTTTTCTGATTTTTTTCTTTTTTTGTTAAATCTTGCATAAGCCAAATCTGTGGCTTCTCTTCCTCTTGGTGTTCGTTGGATAAATCCTTGTTGAATTAAAAAAGGTTCATAAACTTCTTCAATTGTTCCTGGATCTTCGTTAACTGAAACTGACAGCGTGCTTAATCCAACAGGTCCGCCTCCAAATTTTTCAATTATTGTAAGAATAATATCTTTATCCATTTCGTCCAGACCAAGTTCATCAACCTCTAATGCTTTAAGAGCTTTTCTGGTTATTGCTAAAGTTATTCTATTTGAATCTTCATAATCGGCAAAATCTCTTGTCCTGCGAAGGAGTCTATTTGCAATCCTTGGTGTTCCTCTAGAGCGGCTGGCTAATTCATCTGCCGCGTCTTCGTCAATTTTTATATTAATTATTTCAGCAGAGCGTTTTACAATTTTAGAAATCAAGCTTGATTCGTAATAATCCAATCTTGATTTTATTCCGAATCTATCGCGCAATGGGGCGGTAAGCAATCCTGCTCTAGTTGTTGCACCAACTAAAGTATATTTAGGAAGTTTTATTTGAACTGTTCTAGCATTCGGACCTGAATCAATCATAATATCTAATTTAAAATCTTCCATTGCCGAATAAAGATATTCTTCAACTACAGGGCTTAATCTATGGATTTCATCAATGAATAGAACTGATTTCTCTTCCATGTTAGTTAAAATTCCGGCTAAATCTCCCGGTTTTTCTAGAACCGGTCCGGAGGTAGTTTTAATCTTTACGCCAAGTTCATGAGCAACAATATTTGCTAAAGTTGTTTTTCCTAATCCCGGAGGACCCGTTAACAAAACATGATCAAGACTATCACCACGTTTTAATGCTGCTCCAATAAATACTTTGAGATTATCAGTTATTTTACTTTGACCTGTAAATTCATCAAATGAAAGGGGCCTAATTGACTGCTCAAAATTTTTATCATCTTCCTTTATATCAGGGTTTGTTGAATCGCTTTTTCTCATTTTACCAAGAATGATTGGACTAATGGTTTTAGTCTGTTAGTAATATATTTTTTGCTTTGAATTTTTTCTAAATAATAAGCCATTATAATCATTAATGCTAACATTACAAATGCTGTAAAAACTATTTGAGTTGGATTTAGTACTTTCCCTATCAACAAAGATAATCCCGGTGACCAAGCTGAACCGTATAAAATAACAGAATGAACAACATATATAGAAAGAGTATGTCTGCCAATAGTCTTAATAATTTCCGGAATTGTTTGGATGTTTTTTGAAATAAGAGCTAATATCCCGCTAAGCAAAAGTACAAATCCAATCCTAAAAAGAAGGATTGAATATTCAGATAAATACAAAGCGATATCCCCAATTTTATCATCAAACTGCAAATATGATTGATAAATAATAATGGAAATAAATCCAACTCCAATTAAAGTATAACTAAACTTTGGACTTAGAAATATTTTTTCCTTTTTAGATAGTAACGCTCCTAAAACTGCACCCCAGAGAACATAACCTGCCCAAGGGAATAAAGGAAATAGTGATCCATTATTACTATTAAAATATCCGGCAAAAAATGGATGAAGAAAATTATTAAACTCAATATTAGTTAAAAAATGTGATGCAATAAAAAATAGAAGCGCAAAACTGCCAAGAGCAAATATTTTATTTAATTTCAACTTCTCAGCTAAAATTGAGATAAGTAAAATGAATAAAATTCCGAACCCGATAAGATGAAGTGTATCAACAGCAAAAAATATTCTCCATTGTAAAGGTTCTATGTTGCTAAAATTAATTAACGTATAAGTCGGGTATCTGAGCAAATAACCTAACCCAATTAAAAGCAAAACTCTTTTAAAACCTTTTTTTAATCTGTAAGAATTTATCTCTGCATTTTGACCAATTAAAAGCAAATATGTAAAAACTACTCCAGCTGTAAACATAAATATTGGAGCAGTAAATCCACGCATGGTATGCCAAATTGCATAAAATAAAGACGAGTTTGTTCTGAATTCATTTGCGAGCAATGAATCCACTGTATGACCTTGCACCATCATTAAAACAGCAAAAGCTCGCAGTAAATCCAAATATATAATTCTGTCTTTCTTCATTCCTAATTCCAAACTAAATAACAAAATTAGTAAAAGAAATCATCAATTAAAATGAATTACAACTTGCACAAAAAAGGAAGGATTTTATGATAGAATAAATTTTAAGATTTTATTGGTACTTTTAATTTTTTTATCAAAAAAAGACTTCAAAGAATATTTGCCCGGACCTGTAAAAAACAATGTAATATAACTTATAAGAAAAAGAATTGATTTTTCTTTTGTTTTAAAGGGATCATCGGCATGATATAAAAATGCGGCAACAAACATGGTTATAATTAGGTTAATAGAACTAATTCTTGTTAAAATTCCAAATATGATTAATATTGAAAGGATAAATTCTGCAAAAACAGCAAGACCTAAACTAGCAGTTGCGCCAATGCCAAACGGGTCAAAAAATTTGATTTCATTGCCTAAAAATAATCTTAAAAGTTTTGGCCAGCCATGGTAAATAACCATAATCAAACTTATTGAAACGCGAAAGAACAACAACCCAATATTTTGCATAATTCTCTTTTCTTTTTGTATAAGAACAAAACATTCAAATTTCCCAAGTAAGTTCCCTACACTCTTGGATGAACTTTTACCCATTCAATTAAAAAACTAACAATTTCATAAGTTGGCGCACCAGGAGTAAATAATTCACCAACTCCTAATTCTTTTAGTTTTTTTATATCGTCTTCCGGAATAATTCCACCGCCAAAAAGAAGAATATCATCAACATCCTTTTCTTTCATAAGGTTTAAAATTTTAGGAAAGATTGTCATGTGCGCACCGGAAAGAATACTAATGCCAATTGCGTTTACATCTTCTTGAATTGCTGCATTTACAATTGTTTCCGGGGTTTGTCTTAATCCGGTATAGATTACTTCCATTCCGGCATCTCGTAAAGCTGCTGCAACAACTTTTGCACCTCTATCGTGACCGTCCAAACCCGCTTTTGCAACCAATACTCTTATTTTATTTTCCACTTAATATTCCTAATATTTTTTTTAAAATATTGATAGATAAAAGGAAAGACAAGGTTTCAAAACTAATTATCTAAGAAATCTTTTCTTTTTGCGAAAAGTCCAAAAATTCCGCCTGTATGAACAAACACAATATTTTCTTTTTTCTTTGAATTCATAAATTGATCTTGATAAGCATAAAATGCTTTTCCGGTATAAGTCGGATCAAAAATAATTCCGGTATTTTTTGCAAAATCCTTTATAACCGTTATTTTTTTGGGTTCGATGTTCTTATAACCTTCTTCTGAGTAACCATCTAAAATTTCCAAATATGATTCATCTAATTTAATATTCAGATTAAATTCTTTAATACAATTTTCAGCAAGTGTAAATATTTTTTCTCGCAAAGTTACTTTATCATAAAGTACATTTACTGCAAATATTTTTAAATTTATTTTAAAGAGATGAGCTGCAACTAATAATCCTGCACTAGTTCCGCCGCTGCCTGATGCCGTTAAAATACCATCAATTTGAGTATTTACTTGAGGCATCAGTTCTTCTAAAAATCTTATATATCCCCAAATTCCAAGAGGAGAAGATCCTCCTTCAGGAATTATATATGATTTTTTTCCTTTAGATGATAAGGTTTCTTTTTCATTAATTAACAACTTATTTACATTCAGAAATTCTTTTTTATTTATAAACTTTATTTCTGCACCAAATATTTTATTGAGAAAAAGATTTCCATCAGCATTTTTTCTATCATTTCCCCAAAGAAATAATTTTGATTTTAAGCCGACTGAAGTCGCAGCAATAACAGTTGCCCTGGCATGGTTTGATTGTTCTCCTCCGCAAGTAATTACATATTCGGCACCATTCTTTTTTGCATCATAAAGTAAATACTCAAGCTTTCTGATTTTATTCCCGGAAACTTCCATTCCAGTAAAATCATCTCTTTTAATCAGTATTTTTTTATTTTTATACTTTATTTCTTGAAGCGGAGTCGGGAGATTTGCAATTTCTAATTTGGCGGGAATTTTCATTTATTTTTCTCTTTGATGCTTAAATACCTTTCATAATACCTGATAGCTCTTTCTAAATCTTCTTTGGTATCGACTGAAATTGTGTCATATTCTGTAGTAACAATTTTTATTTTAAACCCGTTCTCAAGCATTCTAAGTTGTTCTAATTTTTCTATTTGCTCTAAATCAGTCGGTTCTAAAGATGTAAATTTCAAAAGTGCATCACGTCTATAAACATATAATCCAATATGTTTATAGATATCAAACATTTTAATTCTTTCTAAATTAGTTTTTGCATCGCGCACAAAAGGAATTGGAGATCTTGAGAAATACAAAGCAAAATTATTGTAATCAAAAACTACTTTTGGAATTGAAGGATTTTTTAGTTCTTCAACTTTGGTGATTTTTTTTGCTAGCGTAGAAACATTTACATCATGGTCAAAAAGCAGCGGTTCTAGAGCTTCATCAATCATTTTACCCGCAATGAAAGGTTCATCTCCTTGAATATTAACAATTATTTCTGCATCAGAAAATTTTCTAGCAATAAACGCAATTCTGTCTGAACCGGTTTGTATGTCTGCCGGAGTAAGTTCAACTTTTCCGCCGAAAGATTTTACAACTTCATAAACTCTTTGATCATCAACAGCAACAACAACTTTGTCAAGCAGTTTAGATTTTAGCGTACTTTCATAAGTGTGCTGAATCATAGGTTTACCGCAAATATCTGCCAGCGGTTTACCTTCTAAACGCGATGATCCGTAACGGGCTGGAATTACGCCAAGTATCATTTTATTTATTTATAACCTTAGGAACTTTAAAAAACTCTTCGTTAGCCGAAGGAGCATTTTTAAAGGCTTCTTCTCTAGTTATTGATGGAATTAATTCATCTTCACGCATAACATTGCTTAAATCAAGCGGATGCGAAAGTGGTTCAATATTTTTCGTATCAAGCTCGTTTAATTGATCCATATAACCTAAAATCTTATTCATATCTTTAGTCAAGTTTTCAATCTCATTTTCATCAAACTTCAATCTAGCCAATTTTGCAATCTGTTCGACTTGCTTATTATTTACAGACATAAATTTCCTATTGAATTATATCTACAGTAATCTCTCTTGTTAAATTATTTTTTGTATCCTTAACAACTACTTTAGTGCTTCCTAAATTACCATAACTTTTTAAGTAAACTCTATTATCAACATTCTGTATTTCTTCTATTGTTACCAATGTTGTATTTAATGAAATCCATTCGTAAACCGGAATATTCTGCTGTAAATATGAAACGGATTCAAGAAGAAGCGAACTGTTGCGCGCCATTGTAACTTTTGAAACTCCTTCAGGTCTATCTGCACTTGAATTTATAAACAAACCGGGACTTGCAGAAAAGAAATTAGAGCTGCTGAAAGTTCCTTCAATATATGGCTTATCAACATCAATATTTTCTCTCAGTTGAATTCTGAGTGTATGAGTATTGTTACCAGTGCTGCTTTTTCTTTTTGGACTTGTATATCTCAACCAATAAAAACTGTTTGCATATTTATATAATTGATTTCCTACTTCAAGAAATGCCGAAGTTAAATCATTAACATCTGCAACAGAATAAAATCCGCCGGTTCTTCCTAAAGCTTCAAGAACTTGCGGATCAATTTCATTTCCTAATCCAACTGTAAAAACTTTTTTGTTTCCAATTGCAGTTAAAGCTTCAGTAAAAGTTCTTTTGTTTGATGTTTCAGTTCCATCAGTAAAAATAATTAGCGAGCCATTTACAACTTGCTCGCTTGTTAAAATATCTTCCCAAAGAGTTACTGCTTCAATTGTTGATCCATATAAATTTGTTGTTGGGAATCCAATTCCTATTGAATTTATTGCCGCGTTCAGCAATCCTTTATCACTTGTAAAATCTTGAATCAATTCAGGATCTTCAGAAAATTTCATAATTGCAACTTCCTGCTGATTTGGAATTATGTTATTTATAAATGAAGAAGCCGCAGATTTTAATTCATTAATATAACCGCTTAAACTTGTTGAATTATCAATTAATAATACAGTTCTAATTTTATAATCGTTTTGATCGCGCTTTCTTAAAGTTACATTTGATTCAGATGTTAAAGGCATTCCGTTTTCATAATAATCGAAATCATTTACAGTAAGATTATCAATCCCAATTCCATTTGCATCCGTCGCTTGAAATAAAACATTTACAACACTTGGCAATTCTGTAGAAATTTCATAAAGAATTAGCGAAACCCCATCTCCACCTGTTGTATTGGAAGGAATAGTTGAAAAACTCCAAACCGGACTTTGCTCTACAACCGATCCACCGCTTTTAGAAACTACTTTCCAGAAATAAGTTGTGTTATAATTTAAACCGACAACTGAATAATTCGTTCGAGTTAAATTTGCTCCGGCCAATCTTGTAGGCGGATTTTGAGTATCAAAATAGACATCATATTCTTCAGCTCCTTCAGCTTTCCAGCTTAAAGTTAATGCTAAAGGTTGATCAATACTGCCCGACGATGGTGTGGGAGAATTAGGTACGGTCGGATCTGATGTTACAGGATTAGAATCTTCTTTAAATGTACAAGCTGAGAAAATCATTAATCCAACAAAAATTATTCTTGTTATTTTTTTCATAAAGTCTACTTTTGTTTTAATATAGAAGATAATAAAAATTGTTTTAGGACTAAATAACTTTAATCACAGTTTATCTATAAAAGCAATTCTTTTTTTTACTGAAGGATGTGAATAAAAATACCATTCCACAAGCGGATGTGGTTCTTTATCACCTAAATTTTGATCATTTAGTTTATTCAAAGTAGCAATAAAAGCTTCTCTTTTATTTGTCGATTTTATGGCATAAGTATCTGCTTCATATTCAAATTTTCTAGAGATATAATTTGTAATTGGAGTTTGAAATAGCCCAATTAAACTTCCCCACAAAACCAAAATAGGAAGCGCAGAAATTTGATAAATCGAAATAAATCCAAACCATATTAATGACAAATCATATAAATAAGCCATCAACCAAAAAGTTAAGAAACTTGAAAGAGTACCAATAATTAAATTTTTCAGAATGTGTTTGTGTTTGTAATGTCCCATTTCATGAGCAATTACAGTTTCAATTTCATCATCAGAATAACTATCAACAAGAGTATCGCCCAACAAAATTCTTTTAGATTTTCCTAATCCGGTAAAAGCAGCATTTGCTTTTTTAGTGTTTTTGCTCATATCAAATTTGAAAACATTTTGAACATTTAACCCAGCTTGAATGCCAAGTTCTTTAATTCTGCTTTTTAATTCTTCATTTTCAAGCGGAGTTATTTTATAAAATAGTGGAAGAATCACAATAGGAACTAATTGAGCCAGCACAACCGAAATAAGGAACATCGCAATTGTAAATGGAAGCCACCACAAATTTCCAAACGTATTTATTACCCAGAAAAATAAAAGCAGAATTGGAATCCCAATTAATAAACCGACCGCCAATCCTTTAAAATTTTCTAAAATCCATTTGAAAAAAGTCTGATTTGATAAATTGTATTTGTGTTCTATATAAAAATCGGAATAATAATTTAATGGAAGAAAAATTATTGAGGATAAAAATCCAAGTATCAAAACAAATATAAGGAAAACTAAATAATCATTTTCAACAAAATATCTAATTACAAGTTCTAAATTTTCACTAAATCCACTTAGAATTATCCAAAGTAAAAATGCAAAACTTGAAATTCCTTTAATAATTCCAAGAGCAAGTTTTAGATTACTGTATTTCTTTGAAACTGAATTTTTATTTTCCATAGAGTACAAAAATAAGAAACGCGAACTCAAAAGTCCGCGCTATTGTAAATAATTTATTTTGACTTGTTTATGATTTATCTAAATCAATATTGTGATAATATTTCACTTCAGATTTTACTTTATTAACTGAGTTTGTTTTCCCGGAATACGGACAAACTTGAGAATCCTTTTTAGATTTTTTCATTTTTAGAATAAGGACAATTGTTTGACGCATTAGATTTATTAGATAAATAAGGACATTCAGATTTTGCCTTATCTAAACTCACTGTAGAATGAATTTTTGAAATATACGGGCATTCACTTGAAACTTTTTTTTCATTTTCAGAAGCATTAGAACTAACAATAATTAACGAAAGAACTAAAACAAAAACTATCTGCAACTTTTTCATAATAGGCTCCATTTTATGTGATAGATTAATAACACATAGAGTCCTAATAAGGTTCATAATAAAACCAAAAAGCTAAAACTTATGCTAAATTTTTTCGTAAGAAGATTTTGGAAGCCAACCTACTTTTCCGTCAGCAAGTTTTATTTTGCCCCAATCATTTACTGTGTCTTCAATTTCGAACTTAATGCCTTCATTAATAATGAACGCATCGTTACTTTGAAAATCGGGAGAATTTTTTGCAGTAATATTTTGCATAATTAAAATTCCATAATGCGAGGATGTTTCTTGATTTACTTTAGCCAATAAAGTAAGTCCCAATAAAATTGAAATAACAAAAGTAATTGCAGAAGAAAACAATGAAGTTCTTTTAATTCTAAGTTTTCTGCTTAAAAAGAAAATCCCCACAGAAATTAAAAAAGCTAAATAGAAAACATATAATAAGACTGTCCAGCCGGAAACCGGGAAAATTGCTAAGTAGTAATTAAACCAATCCACAATAAATAATTGCGGAACTTCCTTTATTTGATCAACAGTTCGCGCTTTAGCAATTGCTAAATTGTGCTGAATGTCTTCATCTGAAGGATTGTATTTTAAAGCTTTTTCATAATAAAGGATAGCATAACCAAGCTGATCTGTTTTGAAATATGAATTCCCCAAATTATAATAAAGTTCTGCTGATGCATATCCATCTTGAACAACTGAATTATACAATTTTAAAGATTCTAAATAATCTTGATTTTGATAAGCATTGTTTGCCTTTTGCAAAATTTCTTCTTTGCTTTGCGCAAAAAGAGAAATTGTTAAAACAAATAACAAAAATATTTTTCTGAATAATTTCATTTACTTTATACTGTCTTCAACTTTTACAATTGTTTTTACAACTTTTTCATAAAACGAATTTAATTCTTCTGAAGTATCTTTCTTCGGTGCAAATCTAGCAAATTCACATTTGTCTGAAATTTCTTTTATTGAATTAACAAGTTCATCATCAACACTTTTTGATTTTAATTTTGAAACCGCCAAATCAATAGTGAATTCTGATTGTGAAATAGAAAGCTTGTCTTGTAAATATCCATAAAGTGCTTTTGAAGCTTCATTATAAAAAACAAGAATGTCAGCTTTCTCTAAAGCTTTTTTAGCTTCCTTTAATTTTTTGCGTGCTTCTTTTTCAGCTTTTTGATATTTCAATAGCCCCACATTTGCAGAAAGTTTTTCTTGCTTATTTCTCACTATAATTAAACCAACTAAAATAAAAGCCGGGGAAATTAATGCAATCCAAAACCAATTTTCTAAAACTTTATAATCTTCAATTCTCTCCAAATCAAACTGAGATGTTTTGATAAACCTGATATCTTCATTAAGAAGTTTCACATCTTCTTTTGAAAATCCGGCAGATGACGATTCTGTAAATCCTTCTACTCTTTCGATGTTAAGCGTAAACACGGGTGAAGTTTGAGTAATATATTTTTCTTTTGTAGGACTGAAATACGAAAACTCAATTGGACCGATTTTCCTTTCACCGGCAACTCTTGGAACTAACAAATATTCAAAATTCTTTGTGCCGGAAATAATATTTTTATTTGTTAATGATTCATTTGTTTTTGGATCATACTGTTCAAACCCGGTAGGGATAAGGAATTTTGGTGCATCAAGCAATTTAATATTTCCGGTTCCCGTTATTTGAATTTTTAAATTTACCGGTTCATTCATTCTTACATTTGTTTCATTAATTGTAGCTTTAAAATCAAATTCACCAACAGCTCCCTCAAATGAATCCGGAACATTTGCTGATGGAAGCTGCTTTACATTAATTTTTAATTTATTAGACTTCGCTTGAAATTCTACAGTTTCGGTTCTTCCAAAAAATGAATCATTAAAAAATTCATCAAATAAACTATTCTGGTTCGTTCTTCTTTTTATTAAAACCGGAATTGTAAGTTCAAACGGAGTTACTTCAAGTTCACCAAATTTTGTTGGGAAAAGGGCAACTCTTTTTAAAGTTGCTACTCTAAATCTTTCCCCCTCATACATCTCAATATTAAAATTGATATTTCTAATTGGTTCTAATTCTTCAGACCAAAAGCCATTGTAACTAGGAAGTTTTGAAATTTGCGGAGAGGAAATATTTAATTTAGTATAAAGCTTATATTCAATTGTAATCTGCTCCCCTTGATAAACATTTCTTTTATCAACAAAAGCCTTAATAAAAACATTCTTCGCTAATTCCTCTTGAGAAACACTTTCACTGTTTGATTTATTATTTTGAGCGGAGGCGTTCCCTTTAATAATGCTGATTTTAATGGGTTCAGATTGATAACGCTTCCCGCCATACTCAATTGACGCACTTCCAATAGTATAATCGCCAATATCGGTTCCAATTAAAATATAGGAATAAGTTAAAGAGGCAGAAACTTTTCCATTTATAAAAGTCATATTTGAAGATTGATTTGGTCCGCTTAAAGCTCTAAATCCGGCAAAATTTGGAGGTGAGAAATTCCTAACTTTATTTACATCCTCACCATCAAAAGTGAAATACACTTGAAACTGCGAATTCTGCGGAATTGAAGTTCTATCAACCGTTGCTTTAAACGTCTGCCCATTTACAAAAAGAGGGAGTAAAAATAAAACTAATGCAATATATTTTTTTATTAAAATCATAGAATCTAAAATTACCAATCTTTTACTTTATTAACCGGTTTACCTTTTTTCTTTCTTAGCTCTTTTTGAAGATCAGCTTCGTTGTTTTTAAGAGCTTCCAAGATTCTTTGTGCTTCTTCCTTCGAAATTTCGTTAGGCTTTGGCTGATTCTGTTGCTGCTGATTTTGCTGCTGCTCCTGCTCATCTTTTTTCTGATCTTCATTCTGCTGATCATTTTTTTGATCTTCATTTTGCTGATCATTTTTTTCTTGATCTTTATTTTGATCTTGATTCTGCTGCTGATCTTTATTTTGTTGATCGTCTTTGTTTTGATCTTTGTTGTCTTGATTTTTTTGCTGATCTTTTTGCTCTTCTTGTTTTTTCAAGGCATAAGAAAGATTGTATTTGGTCTCAAGGTCATTCGGATTTAATTTTAATGACTGTTTATAAGCCTCAATACTCTCCGGTAATTTTTGATTTTTAAGAAGAGAATTACCAATATTATGATAAATTTTTGCTCGCTCGTAATCACTCTCCGCAAGTGCCAATGAATTTTGGTATTGTTTTAACGCTTCATCGTATCGTTCTTGTTTGTAATATGCTGAACCAAGATTGTAATGACCTGCAAAAAGATCATTCTCTTTTTCAAGACTTTTTTTGAAATTCACTTCCGCATCAGCGAAATTTGATTCGTCATATTTATCAACCCCTTCATTTATAAGGGATCGAGTGCTTTGAGCAATCAAAAGATTTACCGATAAGAAAAATATTATTGCTGTTATCTTTTTCATTTTTATTAGACTACTTTTTCTTCTTCAAGTTTCTTAAATAATTTTGTTTTATTTGCCGAAATAAAAAACTCAATAATTAACAAGAAAATTGCCGGAATTAGAAAGAGATAAAATCTATCTTCGTATTCCGTAATTCTAGTAGCTCCAAATTCTGCTTGATCTAATTTTGCTAAATCATTATAAATCATTTCCAGCTCATCATCAGAATTCGAACCTCTGTAATATTTTCCATTTCCATTTTCAGTAATTGACTGGAGTGTAGTTTCATCAAGTTTTGTTAAAACTGTATTTCCTTGATTATCAGTTTTATAACCCGTTCTAATTCCTGATGAATTGTAGACCGGAATTGGAACACCATTTGGGGAACCTAATCCAATAGCGTAAATTCCAATTTCCTTTTCAACTGCAGATTCAACAATTTTCTGCAAATCGCCTTCGTGATCTTCACCGTCCGTAATTATAATAATTGCTTTTTTAGTTTCTGAATCTTTCTTAAAAGAATTCATTGCAAGTTCAACTGCAGGACCAATTGCAGTTCCCGGTTGAGGAACAGTTGTAACATCAACTGCCGATAAAAATAAATTGGCTGCTGCATAATCTGTAGTTAACGGAAATTGCACATAAGCTTCGCCGGAAAAAACAATCAATCCAATTCGATCTCCACGAAGCCTTTGGATTAATTTAGCAATCTCAAATTTCGCTTTTTCCAATCTGCTCGGTTTTATATCCTCTGCAGTCATACTTAGAGAAACATCAAGCAGAATATATACATCAATACCGACTTGCTTAACTTCTTCAATTTTAGTTCCAATCTGAGGATTTGATAATCCTACAATAATTAAAACCATTGCTGTAACAATAATTATGAATTTAGAAATCTGTTTAGCCTTACTCCTTAGAGGGAATAAAACTTTGTGCATTATTATATTTGAAAATTCCAGCAAAATTTTATTTGTCTTTCTTAACGTAATCCAAAAGAGGAAAACAATTATTGGAATCAAATAAAGCAGATGCAAATATTCTATTTCAGCAAATCTTATCATTTATGGTAAAGTTCTCAAATATGTTCTTGATAAAATATTTTCTATCAGTAAAAGAATAAATCCAATTAGTGCCCACATATAAAATAGCTCTGTAGCTTGTCTGTAGCTGGTTATCTCTACTTTAGTTTTTTCAAGTTTATCAATTTCCCTATAAATATCTTCGAGCTTTTGGTTATTAGTCGCTCTAAAATATTTTCCTCCGGTTATATCGGATACTTTTTGAAGAACTGCCTCATCTATTTCAACCGGAACCATTTGATAGCGCTTTCCAAATGGAGTATCAAAAGGATATGGAGCTTGTCCTTCAGTTCCCACGCCTACAGAATATATTCTAATATTGAATTGTTGAGCAATTTGCGCTGCAGTTATTGGATCAATTTCGCCGCTGTTATTTACTCCGTCAGTCAATAAAATTATGACTTTACTTTTAGCCTTACTATCTTTTAAGCGATTTACGCCATTAGCAATTGCGTTTCCAATTGCAGTTCCATCTTCTATCATGCCGCTTTTAATTTCTTTTAAAAGTCCTTGAAGTACTTGATAATCAACAGTAAGCGGGCATTGAGTAAAACTTTCTTTTGCAAAAATTACTAACCCAATTTTATCTGTTGTTCTTCCTTCAATAAATTCATCAATCACATTTTTTGCAGCTTCAAGTCTGTTTGGTTTGAAATCTTCGGCAAGCATACTACCGGAAATATCTAAAAGCATTGCGACATCAATTCCTTCAGTGTAAATATTTTCTCCGCTTGAAAAGGTTTGAGGACGCGAAGCCGCCACAATTAAAAGTACAATTGCTATCATTCTTAATAATAAAGGAAAATCTTTTAATCTTTCTTTTAAAGTAGGTTTTAGTTCATTAAAAATTGCCGTGTTAGAGTAGGTTATAAAAGGAGATTTCTTTTTTAATCTGTAGAAATACCAAAGAATCATTACCGGAATTATTAGTATTCCAAATAACAAATATGGATATGCAAATGTAACATTCTCAAACATTTGCATTTTCCTCATTTACTTCTTTTTTATTTTCATCAACTAAATTTGGTTTTGTTTTTATTACAATGTCAAAAGCCTGCTTAATCATATTCTCGTTAACAGAAGGCATTGGTTGAAACTTTGCAAATTTTACTAGATCAGCATTCTCAAAAAATTCTCTTGAAAGATCAATAATGGAATCACATTCCTTAATTTTATTAAGCGAAGGAATTAATTCTGATGATGACATTTCTAAAGCTAAAATATTAAATCTGTCTTCAAAATATTTTCTGACAATATTTGTTATTTGAGTATGGAACTCTTTAATCTCACCTTGCTGCCAAAGTTTCTCTTCTTCAATTCTGTGTAATTCCTTTAAAGCTGTTTCATGCGGAGGAATTAATATTATTTTCTTTGCAGCTTCTTCGGGGGATTTTTTGAAATATTTTTTATAAACCCAGTATCCAATTGCTATAATTATTATAATTGCCAAAATTATCAGAATAAGAATTAACCAATCAAAAGGAATTCTTTCCGGAGCTTTAATATCTTTAATAGCCTCTTGGGGATTGGTTGGTATTGCTTTTACTGTAACCGAAACCGGATTAGTTTTAATTATTGATTCATCGTTTCCAACAAAATATTTTATTGGAAATTCTTGAATTGTTACTTTAGCGGAATCATAATATGAAAAGTTAAAACTTCTTGTCTCAACAATTTTATCATCAACTTCATTTTGAAACTTTGGAAGTTCATAAATAAATTCTAATTGCTTCAAGGAGTCTTTTATATTGGGAAATTCAACGCGAATATTTTTATCATATTTTAAATCGATTGAATACTTTATATAATCACCAACAAAATACTGCGAGGAATCAGTATAAGCAGAGACTTCAATATTCTGGGCGTTTAATGAAGCAATAAAAACAAAAAAGAATAATAGAATTTTCTTTACCAACGTTTTTCTCTCACTTTAAAGAAATCTACCAACGGTTTAATGTAAGATTTTGATGCATCTACTTTTATACTGTCAATTCTGCTTCTTAGAAAAAGATCCTTAATTTTTGCATCAGAACTTTTTACTTTTTCATTGAAATAATCTTGCACGAAATTTGAGCTTGAATCTAAATATCTAACTGCTCCGGTTTCTGCATCTTGAATTTTAATTAAACCCGATTTTGGAATTTCTCTTTCTCGCGGATCTTGCAAAATTATACTAATAAAATCATGCTTCTTGCCAATAATCTTAATAATCTTTTCGTAGCCTTCGTCAATAAAATCGGAAATTAGAAATGTTATACTTTTCTTTTTGATTGTATGATTAAAATATTCAAGCGCACCTTTTAAATCAGTTTTGTTCCCTTGTGGTTTGAAAGAAAGGACTTCTCTAATAATTCTTAATACGTGCGATCTTCCTTTTTTTGGCGAAACAAATTTTTCAATCCGATCTGTAAATAAAATCAATCCAACTTTGTCATTATTTTTTAAAGCTGAAAAAGCGAGAATGGCACTTAGCTCAGCCGCAATGCGGTGTTTCGTTTTTTCGAAAGTTCCAAAATGCAACGAACCGCTCATGTCAACCAGTAGCATTACAGTTAATTCTCTCTCCTCTTCAAAAACTTTAATGTACGGATGACCGTAACGAGCTGTAACATTCCAATCAATATTTCTTATATCGTCACCAAATTGGTATTCTCTAACTTCAGAAAATTCCATTCCGCGTCCTTTAAAAACAGAATGGTATTCACCCGAGAAAACTTCATTTACAAGTCCCCTGGTTTTTATTTCTATTTGTCTTACCTGTTTGAGAATTTCTTTTGTTAACAATTTTTTGTCTGATTTTTAATTTTATTAAATATTCATATACTTATTTTTTTTGCAACTACTAAGGGACTTCAACACTATTTAGAATTTCATGAATAATGTTTTCTGAGGTTACTTCTTCGGCTTCAGCTTCGTATGTGACGGCAATTCTATGGCGCAGCACGTCATGACAAATTGCTCTAACATCTTCCGGAATAACATATCCTCTTCTTCTCATAAATGCCATTGCTCTAGAACCAATGGCTAAAGCTATTGTGGCTCTAGGTGATGCACCATAACTAATTAAATCCGCTAAATTATTTAACCCGTAATCTTTGGGATTTCTGCTGGCAAATATTATATCCAAAATATATTTTTCAATTTTTTCATCAACATAAATATCTTGAACTAATTTGCGAGCTTTCAAAATATCATTGGGCGAAACAACTGGATTTATTTGAACAGAATTACCGGAAATATTACTTCTCATTATTTGTAATTCATCTTCTTTGGATGGATAAGTGATTTTTATTTTCAGCATAAATCTATCAACTTGAGCTTCTGGTAAAGGATATGTACCTTCTTGCTCAATTGGATTTTGTGTAGCCAAAACTAAAAATGGTTCTGCAAGCTTGAAAGTTTCTTCGCCAATTGTAACTTGTCTTTCCTGCATTGATTCAAGCAAAGCAGATTGAACTTTTGCGGGAGCTCTGTTTATTTCATCAGCCAAAATAAAATTGGAAAAGATCGGTCCTTTTTTGATCGAAAAATTTCCATCTTTTTGATTATAAATTAATGTCCCAAGTAAATCTGCCGGAAGTAGATCGGGAGTAAATTGTATCCTCTGAAATTTTGCATCCATAGATGATGCTAATGATTTTATTGCTAATGTTTTTGCTAATCCAGGAACACCTTCTAAAAGAACGTGACCATTTGAAAGAAGTCCAATTACAAGTCGATCAACCATATCTTTTTGACCGACAATAACTTTTCCGATTTCATTAAAGAGAGTATCAATAAATTCACTTTCCCTCTTAATCTTTTCATTCAGCTCAGTAATTTCCAATTTTATCCCTCTTTTGATTAAACAAGTTTTTTCTACAATCTAAGTTTAAGAAAGGTTTCTTAAGATTTGTTAAAAAATGTAAATTTTTTAGTAAGTGCGAATATAAATAATTTTGAAGTGAGAATGTATTTCTGTTTATAACTGATTTTTCACTTATACAGAAATTGTATTACAATATAAAAAAAAGAGAATGGGTTTCCCATTCCCTTAAATAAAATTTACTCGTACATATTTTTATATTTAACAAAGAAATCAGCAATAGCTTTATATGCTTTTTCAAGTTTTTCTTCTTGAGGAAGAAAAACAACTCTAATATGATTTGTGCCGGAAAATTGACCAAATCCTGTTCCAGGTACTACTACAACTCCTGTTTCCTTAATTAATTCAGCCACAAAATGATTATCTGAATTTTTTATTTCTAATTTCGGAAATGCATAGAATGCGCCTTCAGGCTTTACGCAAGAAATTCCGTCAACTGCATTTAACATTTCAACAGTCATGTCTCTTCTTCTGTGAAGTTTTTCCATTGCTGTAGTTAAATGTGATTGATCTCCTTCAAGCGCAACTTGAATTCCATATTGTTCTGGATGATTTGCTGAAAGTCTAGCTCTTAAAATTTTATTGATTGCTTCAATATAGTCTTTTAGTCTGGCTTGATCACCGCTTACAACTCCCCAGCCAATTCTAAAACCCGGAACCATATAATTTTTTGAAAGTCCGCCAAAAGTAATTACAGGCACATCTTTATTTAATGCTGCAATTGAAACTAAATCTCTATCATCAAAAAGAAGTTTATCATAGATTTCATCTGCAAAAATTACTAAATCGTGTTTTAGAGCAAGCTCAACAACTTGTTCCAATGTTTCTTTACTACAGTTTGAGCCTGTTGGATTATTAGGATTAATCAAAACAATAGCTCTAGTTTTATCATTTATTTTACTTTTGATATCTTCAATATCAGGCTGCCATCCATTTTCTTCATTTAAATAATATGGATTTTCCATCATTTGTAATTTGCTTGAAATTGCAGTGTATAGTGGATAACCAGGAGTTGGAGTTAAAACATTTTCTCCGTCATTTACCAATGCAGTTAAGCAAATATCAATTGCTTCACTGGCGCCGGTTGTAACAAAAATATCTTGAATATTTCTAATACCTTTTTTCTCAGCATCTTTTTCAATTGCAGTAATTGCTGATTTAATTCCCGATGAAGGAGAATATCCATTTAGATTTTTTAACATCGCATCATAAGTTGCGTCAATCATGTGTCTCGGTGGCACAAAATCAAATAAATTAGGATCGCCAATATTTAAGTATAGCATTTCCTTTCCTGTTTTTGCTACTTCATTTGCAAGCACAACAATATCACGAACAGCATAAGTAATTTTTTCTGTCCTAATAGCAGGTTTAATAATTCCAGACATTTTTTCTCCAAATTAAAATAATTACATTAAGTAAAGTTATGCGATTTGCGTTTCTTAATCAATTAAGGAAAGTATAACAAATGTTCATTTTAAACGAATAATTTGGTTTGACAACAAACAAAATCAAATTTAGAATTGAAATTTCAGAATAAATTTAGGTTGGTTTTATAATTATACCTTCGCCGGTTTTTCCGTTTAATTTAACTTCAATAGGTTTCTGAAATCTGAGTAGTCTGCAATATTTCTTTTCTTCATAAGAATTCTGGTTTGCAAGCCAGTCCCAATCTACAAATGAATTGCTTATTTGATCTCTTACCGTAAAATACCCCACTTTAAAAGACGTTAAATTTTGAAAAAAATGTGATCCTTGCGAAGGCATGACACAAAAATCTTTAAAGTCACTTTCAACAATTGCTTTTGCTCCGGAAATTTGTTCCCAAGTTACGGGAATTCCCAACCATGGATCTAATGTTCCCCATCTTCCTAATCCAACCAAAACATAAGGACGATTTTCTTTAATCAATAATGAATTTAATTTCCCAATTTCATGCGCTATTAATCTTGTTTTTGAGCGATCAAACTCATTAAAATCGATACATATAATATCATAAATATCATCAATTGCACCATGACCAAGCACATTTGAACTTCTGCATATTAGTTCATCATTTTTATATCCAGTCAAATCTAATTCTTCTGCTTCCCCATTAATTATAAGCGGACGCATTTGAAGTAACCCAAACTGTTTTGGCTCTCCCGGCTTTACTGATAAGTTGACTGCAAATTCTATTTCAACCGGAGAACCCATTCCCCAGCTTCCCATCTGCAATAACAAATCAATAATTTCTGCTATAGGAAACAATCTAAACTTTAAAAGTGGAGATAATGTAAAAAGCTTTTTCCCATCTCTGGCTGTTCCATCATAAATTATATTATTTTCAGAAGAATACGTTGAGCCTGTATTTGCTAAAACCCCATCATGCTCTGCTGTACTTAATGGATATTCTTTTACAATTTCATCTTCATTGAGAACATCCATAATGGTGTTTTCATTAATATCGAGCGCATAAAATTCTTGCTGACTATAATTTAACAAGTCTTCAATAGAAAAAAGATGCATTAAATGATTGGGATGTTTTGGACAAAATCTAACGCAGTTTCCCCCTTCAACAATAAATTTTCCTAGTCCCAGAGCGGCTGATACAATTCCATCTTGAGCTTTTAAAGGAGGAGAAGGATAAAAATTATAAGATTTCGCTACTCCGGAAAAATCCGGATAAAATCTTTCATTGTGATGAGAGCCAACTAACTTTTGAATAATTACTGCCATTTTTTCTTCTTCGAGCCTGTAAGTTGTCATTTTTATATAATCTTTGGCACGCTGCATAAAAATGGAAGCATAAATCTTTTTGATAATTACAATCAATTCTGTTAAACGAATATTTAAATCGAGATGATTATTTGGGATCATGTAAGTTTCATAAACGCCTGCAAAAGGCTGTCCTTGAGAATCTTCCAAGAGACTAGAAGACCTTACTGCTATAGGAACTTTTATCAAACTCAACAAATCAGTTAACTCTTGTATTGCAGTTTGAGGGAAATTTGGAGCTTCAATAAACCTTGTTATTATCTCTATGTCATCTTCACACTTTAAAGCAAAATCTCGTAAATTATTTTCATCGAGAAACTGATCAAAAATATCTGTTGCAATTACTATTGAAGTTGGAACAAAGATATGGACATTTTCAAATTTATTTGCAATTTCAAAATTACTCAGCAGATTATTTACAAATCCTAAGCCACGTGCTTTACCGCCAATAGAACCGCCGCCAATTCTAGCAAAAGTACCATCGTTCTCAAAGGAGTTAGCATCAAAATCAAGAATAACTCCTCTTCTTCTTGATTGTCTAAATTCCTTAATTGATTCGATTAGATTATTTCTTAAATCTTCGGGTGAAGGATAATCACTAACTTTTTTAGGTCTGAGTTTATATGCAAGCCAAAATTCAGTTCTAGCTTTTAACCAATTAGAAAAGTGATTTCTCTGGGCGTGAAAAACAATACTATCGATAGGAACTTTTGCTAATTGTTCTTCTAATTCAATTAAATTTTTGGCTCTTCCAACAGTATTATTTTTTGAATCTTTGAAAAAAAAGTCACCAAAACTAAAATTGTTAATCATAAATTCTCTAATCTCTTGCAACAAAGTAGGAGATTGTTTGAAAGCAAACGAGATGCCCAATTCATCAGCATTTTTCTTATTATCATTATTATTGGACTGAAGTAAAATTGGAATATCAGGTTGGTTTGCTTTTATATTTCTTGCAAACTCAATGCCTGCAATTCTATCCTTATTACCATTTCTGCTAAAATCAACGTCCGAAATTACACCGAGAATAAATTCTTCATAAGTCTTGAAATATTGCCAAGCTTCTTCATAATCTGAACACAACAAAATTTTTGGTCTTGCTCTCATTCTCAAAAATTTGTGCTGCAGGTTAATACCTTCCGAAATTAAACTTTGCGCCTGCTTTAAAACTTCTGTATATATATAAGGAAGGTAAGATGAGTAAAATCTTACATTATCTTCAATCATAATTATAACTTGAACACCAACACTATTTGTGTCATTTTTGACGTTATATTTATCTTCAAGAAATTTAATAATTCCAAGTATAATTCTGTAATCCCCTTGCCAGATAAAGACTTTATCGAACACATTAATTTCGGAGTGATTCATTAATTCAATAAGATCTCTATTATCATAGCCGAGTAAAACAATTGGAATTTCAACTCCTTCTTCTTTAATTCTCTTTGCAAAATCAATTACATGCATATCATCAATATGTTGCGTTGTAATTATTAGGTTAAACCGTTTTTCTGTTTTTGCAATTTGTATGGCTTCGTTTCCACTTGAGACTTGTATCAATTCAGGCGAATGACTCAAATTTAAGCCATGATATTCTTTTCGTATTAATTCATAAAGCCTACCGTCTTCTTCAAATATGTATGAATCGTATAAGCTTGAAACAAGAAGGATATCACGAATTCTAAATTGCATTAGGTTATGAAAATCTTGAAATTTTTTAAATCTGCTCCTTTTAATAAGCTCTTTATTAAAATTGATTTCGATCTTTTTCATTTTTACCTGAGTATTTAAAGAAAAAGCTGCACCAAATTAACTGATGCAGCTTAAGCTTAGTTTAAAGTTATTTTGTAAAACTAAACAATCCCTTGATCCAGCATTGCATCTGCAACTTTTATAAATCCACCTATGTTAGCCCCGTTCACATAATTGCCCGGAGTTCCATATTTTTCCGCAGTTTCAAAGCAAGTCTGATGAATTGATTTCATAATAATATGAAGTCGTTTATCAACCTCTTCTCTCGTCCAACCAAATCGCATACTATTTTGAGCCATTTCCAAACCGGAAACTGCAACACCGCCGGCATTTGCTGCTTTCCCAGGTCCAAACAATATTTTTTCTTTTAGAAAGACTTCTACTCCATCAGGTGTAGTTGGCATATTTGCCCCTTCCGACACAACATAAACACCATTCTCAATCAAATTTTCAGCATCTTTTTGATTTAGTTCATTTTGAGTTGCACTTGGAAACGCACAGTCAGCTTTATAATTCCATAAAGGATTATGATCTAAAGATGAATCGTAAGGAACATAAACCGCATTTTTGTATTCATCAATATAGTCTTTCATTCTTCCGCGTTTATTGTTTTTCAGATCCATAATAAATTTGAGTTTATCAGAATCAATCCCTTCTTCATCATAAATATGTCCGTTTGAATCAGAAAGTGTAACAACTCTTCCGCCTAATTGTAGGATTTTTTCAGTAGTATATTGAGCAACATTACCACTACCGGAAACAATACAAGTTTTTCCTTCGAGAGAATCCTCCTTAGTAGCAAGCATTTCAGACGCAAAATAGACAGAACCGTAACCTGTTGCTTCGGGTCTAATCAAAGAACCGCCCCAGTTTAAACCTTTACCGGTTAAAACTCCGGTAAATTCATTTCTTAACTTTTTATACATTCCAAAAAGGAAACCGATTTCTCTGCCACCAACCCCAATATCACCGGCCGGAACATCTGTATTTGGCCCGATGTGTCTGAAAAGTTCAGACATAAAGCTTTGACAAAATCTCATTACTTCACCATCACTTTTCCCTTTGGGGTCAAAATCCGAACCACCTTTTCCTCCGCCCATCGGCAGAGTTGTTAAACTGTTTTTAAAAACTTGTTCAAAGGCTAAGAATTTTAAAATTCCTAAATTTACAGAAGGATGAAATCTTAATCCCCCTTTATAAGGACCAATTGCGCTATTCATTTCAATTCTAAAACCACGGTTAATTTGTACATCACCCATATCATCAACCCATGGAACTCTAAACATTAATACTCTTTCCGGTTCAATAATTCTTTCTAATATTTTTGCAGAACGATATTCGGGATGTTTCTCAAGAACCAATTCTAATGATTCTGCGACTTCATGAACCGCTTGATGAAACTCAGGTTCAACTGGATTTTTTGCTTTTACTTCTGCCATTAAGTTAGTTACGAAATCTGACATGCTCAGCCTCGTTATTATTGAAGAAAAATAAAATTATTAATTTGTGATTTGTTAATCGGTAGATTAAAGATTTGAACTGCAGTTTAATTATTATCCTACAAGGAATCAAAATAAATTCCATTGAGTTTTATGAGTTGGACTAATTTTGGTATTAATTTAACATGAATACTTTTTTTAATCAAGAAAAAGTTGGATTATTTTTAATATTTACTATCAAATTTAGCGCATTCCATTTTCAATAATTGCCTCAGTAGCTTTTTTATGTCCTAAATTTTCAGCTTCAGTAAAAGCCTCATATGCATGAACCGAGTTATCAAAAAATATCATCAGTAAACCTTCTTGATAAAATGCATCGTCATTTAATTTATTCAATTCTATTGCCGAGTTAAAATCGGAGAGTGCTTTTTCTAAATATATTTTTGCTTCCGAATCTTTTTGTTTGTGAATTAATCTTCGTCCTCTAGTAGTATATGCTATTCCCCGTTTCAAATAAAATTCATCATTTTCTCTTAAAAGAATTTTTTTCGAATAAAAAGCTATTCTTAAATCAACTATTAAAGGAAGATTTGTAGCTTTAGAAATTTTATATATAGCATGCAATAAAACCAAAATTAGGCTGGTAACAACTGTAACTTCAATCATTTTATAACACCATTTATTTTATAATATAAAGATATTTGAGTATTCTTTAAAATAAAATGATCGGAATCACAATATTTATCTAAACTATTCTATTTGTATTTCGATAATCCCCCTTAAAATTAGAATTATCTTTTTGAATAAAATTTTTATTTAGTTTTTAGTTTTAAAATATTCTGAATTCGCTTTTGGATTTAGCACTGAATTGAAACTTATTTTTCAATGTATAATTTGAGATTTTTCTTAACTAACCAGTTTTAAATAAACGGAATTAATTTTTAATAATTTTTAACAATGTAATTTCAGAAGGTGCGCCAATTCTAAGCGGCGGTCCCCAGTATCCTGTTCCTTGATTTACATAAATCCAAGTTTTCTTGAACTTATTAAGTCCTTTGATGAAAGGTTGTCCAATATGCGCCATAAAATTATATGGAAAATATTGACCGCCGTGAGTATGACCCGAAAGTTGAATATCAAACCCGGCATCAGCAGCTTTATAAAGGCTTTTAGGCTGATGAGCCAGTAATAATTTAAGATCGGAATTGTTTACATTTACGATTGCCTTTTGTGGATCAGAAACATGATCTTTATAAAACTGTCCGCCGCTCCAATCGGTAACTCCGGCAAGAAGAATGTTTGAATTATTTATCGGCAAAATTATATTTTCATTTAGCAATGTAAAAAATCCCAATTCCTTAACATGATTAACCCATTGCTTAGCACCGGAATAATATTCATGATTCCCGGTTACATAAAATTTTCCATACTTTGATTCTAAATTTGAAAGAGGTTTTACATCTTCCCTTAAAGAGTCAACACTTCCATCAACTAGATCTCCAGTAAACACAACAAGATCGGGCTTCAAATCATTAATTTGAGCAACAACTTTTTCTACAAAAGATTTTTTAATTGTAGGTCCAACATGTAAATCTGTAAATTGGGCAATAGTAAATCCATCTAAATCTTCCGGCAAATTTTCAATTGGAATATTGACATATTTAATTTTTGGTTTGCTTACAGCATTAAATATTCCGTATCCAGTTAGACCGGCGGAAGCAGCTACAATACCTATGTTTACAGCATTAAATATAAATTCTCTCCTAGATGGATCAATAACAGAAGTTGATAAATTAGAATTTGAACCTGACAGATTAGCAAATAAAATGTAGATTTTATTTAGTAAAATTCCACTCAGCAAAAGAATATCTTTCGCAAAAATAAAAGCAAAAATAATTGAGAACAATCCCAAGCAGATATAACCAACCCATGAGAGTATATCTATAAAAGTATTTTCTTGCCTAAACATTCGAAGAACAAATGCTAAATAAGGGATTACAAGCATCAATATTAGGATTATCCAAAAAACTAGATTGAATTTATTTGTAAAAGTTGAAGCGGTAATTAAGCGCCAGCCCACATACCCATAAGCAGCGCTTAAAACTGAAAAAGTTATCAACAAAAAAATGTATGGAGCCATTTAGTACCCTTAAAATAAACCGGAATATTAATTTCTTATTCCCGTTTGAATAATTATTCTCTTACACATCAAACGGGAAATTAATTTTATTAAGAAATCTTCTTTTCAACTTTACTGCTAATTTCATTCAGAAGTATTTGAGCTTTCTCTTTTAATTGACTGCAATTAATCTTCATTTCTATAACAAATTCTTTATCATCAATTTGTCCTAAATTTATAAGCACATTATAAATTCCCCCGATAACTCCTGAATAAGCCATTTGAGCGCCTACACCAACATCTGTAATAGAATTCGGATTCCCATAATTCACTACAACTTCAGCAATTTTGATTGCTTCAAAACTTAATTGCGCAGTTTCAAAAGGAACATTAATTGCTTTTTTTAGTCCAGCTTGCATTGCCTGCTTTCTAATATTTTTTTCTTCTTCAGTTTTGGCTGAAAGTCTTTTAGCATCCATAAAATCATTAAATGCATTTGTGTCATCATCAACCGCTTTCAATAATTTATATTTTATTTCTTGAGATTTTTCTGCAGCATCCCAAAGTATTTTATCCACTTTTTCAGAACCTCTTTTGGAAGAAGTTAAATTTGCAACCATCGATTGAAGAGAAGCGCCCAAAGCACCTGATAGAGCAGCAATTGAACCACCGCCGGGTGCGGGAGATTCGCGTGATACTTCATCGTTAAAATCTGTAATCTTCATTTCAACCAATGCAGTATTGAGATTTTTAGGAAGCCCTAAAACTCGCTCTTCTAAATTGAATGGAGAAACATCATTTAATCCTAAAGATTGAACGGCAGAATTCAAGATATCCTTAATTGGAATTCCAGTTGATCTGCCTTGATTTCTTAAATAAAATTTACCCGTTTCTAATAATGCTTGATATGGAACCATTCCAACAATTTCACTTCCGGTTACAATCAATCCTCTATCTGAGGCAAGTTTTCTAGTTTCTTCCAGAACATGATGCATCGATGTAATTTTATAGTTAGTCAGATTTATAGAAATTTGTGCTCTATCAAAAGCTTCAACCATCCAGCCGATTGCCTTGCAAGAATTGAATTTACCTGGCTTCTTAACAGATTCGCCTTCAAGTTTATTTACATTTATACTATTCTGTTTTAGTAAATCTAAAAGATCGTAATTGTGAATTTCATCGCAATGCTTTACTGTTTCTTCCAATGTAGTTCCATCAAAATCGCAGTTTCCACAAGGGTATCTACCCGATTCATATTTCAAGATTTCCGTTCCTTTAAAATAAAATGGCTCAGTATTTCCTCTTCTTGCTGATCTGCCTTTCTCTCTTAATTCGAAAGCAATATCTGTGGCGTAAAGTTTTTCTCTTGTGTTTAAGGAAATATTATATGCAATTAAAAATTCTCTCACTCCAATTACTGTAGCTCCGGATTTTGCATTAAATTTAGCCGGACCAAAATCAGGTTTCCATTTTTCTTGTTTTAATTTTTCTGAAAGTGCTTCATATTCTCCTGATCTAATCACTGCTAAATTTTCTCTTTCAGGAGTTTGGGCTGATTTTTCATACAAATAAATTGGAATATTTAATTCATCGCCAACTCGCTTAGCTACTCCTTTTGACAACTCAACACATTCTTCAATTGTAACATTGCTAACAGGAATAAAAGGACAAACATCCGTAGCTCCCATTCTTGGGTGCGATCCTTTGTGTTTGCTCATATCAATTAATTCACTGGCTTTTTTTATTGCTTTAAATGCAGCTTCCTTAATTCCCGAGGGAGAGCCAATAAAAGTAACTACAGTTCTGTTCATATCAGCGCCAGGATCTACATCTAAAAGTCTTACTCCATCAATACTTTCTATTTCATCTGTAATTTGTTTAATGTTTTCTAAATTTTTCCCTTCGGAAAAATTGGGGACGCATTCAATTAATTTCTCACTCATAAATTCTCCATTGATTTAACTTTTCATAAATATTAACTTATGAATAATTGCAGAATTTTTTATTGATTAATGATTTTTATTGGCGATAATTTTAAAAATGCTAAGTGAATTAAGCTATTTTGGATTTTTAATAAACCATCAAGGTTAGACAACCTTGATGGTTTATTAAATTATTTATTCAGTCATTGGGATATTTTCTTCAGCTTGAATTTTATACAATTCACCTGTTCTAATTTCTTCGGCTAATCTTTTCAGCTTCAGTAAATCACTAATTATTTCGTAAATACCCGGAGATGCCACTGAAACCATTCTGTTTTTTTCAACAGAATATAGAAAATCTCCGGTTATGCTTTCAACATTTCCATCAAAAGCTAGTCCAACAACATCTAAATTTTTATTTACTACTGCGCTGCCTGAGCTCCCTCCAACTATATCGTTAGTAGAGATAAAATTGTACATTGTAGATAAATCAAAATTGTCATCAAATTTTGTCCATCTTTCAGGTAAAGCCCAAGGATATTCCTTTTGATGTGAAAAATACCTGTCATAAAATCCGTAAAAAGTTGTAAACCAAGGAGCTATTGTTCCGTTGTATTGATAAGATTTTACAACACCATCATTAAGTCTTAATGTAAAAGTAGCGTCCGGAGCGATGTTTGTTCCATAAACCTCGTAAAGTGCTCTTCCCAATTGAACTTCCAGAGCATTAAGAGTTGAGTTTAATTCTTTCATTTTCTCGGAATAATTTCCAAAAACTTTTTCTTTCTCTAGTTGATATTTAATAAAAGGATCATTAGAAGATAAAATTGCATCTCCCCCTTTGCTGATAAGGTTTTGCAATTTTTCCATAGTAGTTATTTGTGATTTATTTATTGCAAATTCGGCAGCATCAATTCCTTTTTTTCCACCAAACATTGAGTAAACTAAATCATTGTTGTCTCCCACATTTAGAATGAAGTAATCAGCAACAATTGCTAAAAACTTTTTTTCAACTTTTGCATCAAAATCTTCCGGGAAAATCATACTAACAGTTTCATCTAAATTTTCTTTTTTGAACGATTCTTCTCTTTCTTGTTCTGGTAAATTTAATTGTCTTGCAAGTTTTAATACTTCAGAAGAAATCATAAAATAATCTGGTGTAACTTGAGGAGTAAGACTGTAAAGTGAATATTCGTGAGCAAAATTACGTTTTTCATTTATAATATCTTCAATAGAATTCCATAAATGTCCAAACTCAGCATTTAGTTTTGAATCCGATTTAACTAATTTTTTGAAATCTCTTTCAAAAGCTCTTTTTCTTGCCATAAACATTTCATCATTTAGTCCTTTTTCAACATATTTAAAAACTTTTGCACTGTTATTAATCCTCATAAACAAATCTTCATACTCTTCTTTTTTATTCTCATCTTCACTCATTAACTGTTCTAAAGTTTTAGTCATTCTATTAAAAAGAAAAGAGAAATTTTTATAAGTAACATCTCGCGAATATTCAAGCTGGGCTATGGTATTTAGTCTTTTTGTACTTCCTGGATTTCCAATAACAAAAATTGGTTCATCTTCTTCAGGCCCTGTTAAACTCCATCCAAAAAAATTATCTACTTTTAATGGATTTCCTTCATCATCATAAACTCTTAAAAATGCAAAATCCGGATTATATCTTGGATAAGTAAAATTATCAGGATCGCCGCCGTATAAACCAACTTCACTTTCTAAAAACAAGACTGCTCTAACATCGCTATATCTCTTGTATCCGTACAAAGAATATTTGCCGCCATTATAAAGTGACGTAACTTTAATAACCAAACCGGTTTCATTTGAATATTTTTTTTCAATTTCTGAAATTTTTTCATTTCGTAAATCAATTTTTTCCTGATCAGTTTTTCCTTGATCCATTGCTTCATATAAAATATCAGTTACATCTTTTGTTAAAACTAATTGGTCAATAAACACGCCGGGAACTTTTCTTTCTTCTTCTAAAGTTTTGGCGTAAAAACCATTTTTCTTAATATCTTCACCTTCTTGCTCAATAGAAGTGGAAACAAAATCAATACAATGATGATTTGTCATAATTAAACCATCACCGGAAATGAAAGAACCACTGCACCATGAAGCAAATTTTAAAGAAGACAATCTTGCTTTTGTAAGCCAGTCTTCCGAAGCATCAAAACCGTAAGTATCTTTAAAGTATTCAACCGGTGCATCTTCAAAAGTCCACATTCTTCCGGTATCAAATTTACCTGCTTTTACAGTATCATAATTTACTTTTGAAACAGTTTGAATTGCGTTTTCTGAAGTTGAACATGAGGTTACTAAAAGAATTGAAATAATTAGAACGAGAAGATTAGAAATCTTTTTATGCATAAAATTCCCCACAAAATAAATTAATTTAGTTTTTTTGTGAACAAAAACAATTTTGTTCAAATAGATATGTAATTTAATAAAATTAAATTTTCTAACTAAATGTAAGCTTCCAAATAAAAATAGGGGATAACATTTCTTTCATCTTCAAGAGTACCGTTGCATTTTGAGCATTTTTCTACATAAAACATTACCGGAATTTCACTTGGTTCGGCTTCCATAAAATTTATAATTGTTTCGCAGTTTGTACATTGTACAATATGGTGAGAATCAAGTTTAGCCACACAAGACGGGCAGAGAAGTCCAGCAACACCAATAATTTTTCTAGGGTCAAACTCATAAACTAAATTACATTTGGAATTATTGCATCGGGCAAACCTTTTACGGGCAGTAAGCTTTGGTTCGATATTTTTTCTCCTTTTTTGATGAACAAATCTATTTTATTTGGATAATGATTCCTATACAAAAAAAAGTGCCTTAGCAGTGAATTATTTTTGACCATTTTATTAAATTGATACACTAAAAGAAAATTAATAAACCTTAGGAGAATAGAATGTCCAAAATTTCTTGTTTCAAAGCTTATGATATACGCGGGAAAGTTCCATCAGAATTAAATACTGAATTAGCTTACAAAGTTGGAAGAGCTTATGCAAATTTGTTAAACTGTAAAAAAGTTGTTATTGGGAGAGATGTTAGAGAATCTTCTGAACCAATTGCAATTGCTTTAGCGGAAGGTTTAACAGACGCCGGTTCTGATGTTGTAGATTTAGGTTTGTGCGGAACTGAAATGATTTATTTTGGAACTCCTCATTTAACCGCTGACGGCGGAATTATGATTACCGCCAGCCACAATCCTCCTGAATATAATGGATTAAAATTTGTAAAAGCCGGTTCTGTGCCAATGGGTTATAATTCCGGACTTAATAAAGTTGAAGAAATGATTACTTCCGATAATTTAGGAGAAAAAGCTGAGGAAAAAGGGAAAGTAGAAAGTTTAGATATAATGACTGAATTTATAAATAATCTTTCTCAGTTTTATGATGCTGAAAAAATTAATCCTTATAAAGTTGTAGTAAACTCCGGTAACGGCTGCGTTGGTCCTGCGTTGGATAAACTGGAAGAAAAACTTCCTATTGAAATGATAAAAGTTTTTCATGAACCGGATTCATCATTCCCAAACGGTGTTCCAAATCCACTTTTGCCCGAAAATAGAAAACCAACAATTGATGCAATCAAAGAAAACAATGCTGATCTTGGAGTTGCTTGGGATGGTGATTACGACCGCTGTTTCTTTTTTGACGAAAATGGAAGATTTATTGAAGGTTATTATATTGTTGGATTATTGGCAAAATCAATTCTTAAAAATTATCCGGGTGAAAAAATAGTTCACGATCCAAGATTAACTTGGAATACCGTTGATGTAGTTTCAAAAGCAAATGGTGAAGCTGTTGTTTCTGTGAGCGGTCATGCATTTATTAAAGAGAAAATGCGTGAAGTAAATTCTATTTATGGAGGCGAAATGAGTGCGCATCACTACTTTAGGGATAATGCTTATTCTGACAGCGGATTAATTCCATTTCTCTTAATAATACAATTAATGTCTGATGAGAAAAGATCTCTTTCACAATTATGCGATGAAATGATAAGTTCTTATCCTTGTTCAGGTGAAATAAATTCTGTTGTTGATAATCCAAAGGATAAAATAGAACTTATTAAACAAAAATATTCGGATGGTGCGCAAGATTATCTTGATGGAATAAGTGTGGAATATAGTGATTGGAGATTTAACGTAAGAATGAGCAACACTGAACCTCTGCTCCGACTAAATGTTGAAAGCAAAGGGAATGAAGATTTAATGAAATTAAAAACTAATGAACTTTTAAGCTTAATTCGCAGTTAAGAATGTTGTTTATATTAATTATTAAGTGTAAACTTCTTTCAAAATTCAGCGTCTAAAGAAGAAATTTTAGGAGATTGTAAAATGGCAGACGGTAAAGAAAAAGCAATTGATGTAGAAAGACTGCTCAAAAATAAATTAAAATCAGTTAGTGTTGGCGCTCTTGAGCAAGGAATTGGTAAAGTTGTAAGCGATTTAGTAGGTGAAGATTATAAATGCACAATTAATGATTTAAAATACACATTGTTTAGTGGTGCTGATCTTCATATTAAAATCGAATTGACTTATAATCCTGAAGACTAATTCTTGTCAAAATGATACTTCAAATTTTTTAGAATTGGGATAGATTTTTTTTAGTCTATCCCATCTTTTAAAATTTATTACCAACCCTTCAGTTTTAAATTGAATTTGTAACTGAATAATTCTTCCTGGCAAAATAATTTTCCCAAAACATATTTTTGCTTTAAGTAAACTTCCTTTGCAAAAACATCAAACAACAATTATATTTTTTTCAAAATCTCTTTATCAAAAAATCATTAAGTTTGCTTTCCAAAACGAAAAGGAATTTATGTTTATAGATATTGGAATAATTGTCGCTTCTATTGTGGGCTTGTGGTTTGGTGCAATTTGGGTTGTAGATTCTGCCTCTCATATAGCTAAAAAACTTGGACTTTCAGAATTAGTAATTGGTTTAACTGTGGTTGCAATTGCTACTTCAGCACCCGAATTTGCCGTAACAATTTCAGCAGCCCTTTCAGGACAGTCATCAATTAGTCTTGGAAATGTTGTCGGTTCTAATATTTTTAATACCGGATTGATTTTAGGAATTGTTGCTTTTTTTAGCTCAATTACAACTTCAAAAGCAATTTGGCTTAGAGACGGAGGACTCTTAGTAATAACTTCTCTTCTCTTAATCCTTTTCTTTTACGATCTTCAATTAGAAGCTTGGGAAGGATTTACGCTTTTTGCAATTCTTGTAGTTTACATTTTTATTTTGATAAAGCAGAAAGAAAAACCGGGAGAAGAAGTACCGGCGGGCGAATTTAAGTGGTTTGATATTTTTAAACTGATTTTTGGAATTGCAATTATTATTGGTAGTGCAAATTTACTTGTTAATTCAGCAACAATTATTGCAAAATTATTCGGTGTTTCTGATTGGTTAATCGGTATTACAATTGTTGCAGGCGGAACTTCTGTTCCGGAATTTGCTACATCAATTGTTGCTTTAATTAAAGGAAGACATGGAATTTCTGCCGGTAATTTAATTGGCAGCGATCTATTTAACATGCTTGGTGTTCTTGGTGTAGCATCAATTTTAAGAACTATAAGTATTAGTGAAACTGAATTTATTTCTCTATTTGTTATGTTTATTAATCTTTCAATATTTTTTGTTATTCTAAGAACAAAATGGAAAATTACCAGAGCAGAGGGTTTGGTCCTAATATTAATTTCATTCTTTAGATGGAGTTTAGATTTCTGGATCTAAGTTTTTATACTTTTAAGAGACGAGAAATAGACTGTTTTGAAACTGCTTGTCCAATAGAAAGTAATTTAGCGTTTTTATTAATTATAAAAACTATTTCTATTTGAAATGTAATTTTATTATCCAATTAAATCTTTTTCACAAGTCGTGATGGAAGATAGAGAATTGCTTTTACCAATTCTAAAACTGAATCAACTGTAAAACCTATTATTTTGAAAGGGATTAATATTAACCAGACAAATGGATAAAGAATTAATACCAGCAAAGCCAAAGGGAAACAAATAATTGCAAATAAAACCCAAATCAAGAATGTAAGCATAAATAAGTTTTCTCCTTTTTTGAATTTTAGACGCTTAACTAGCCATTGCAGTTTCGCTTTTTACAATTATTTCCGAATGCATTTCGTTTATAAATTTAATTATGTACTGCAAAGTTTTTTCGGGCGAATCATATTTGTTGATAATCTCTAATTTCATCACTTCTTTGGATTGTTTGAACTGAACATCTTTAGAGTGTTTTTGCATAATCCATTGCATTAATAATGAAAATTTATTTTGATAAAATTCTTCTCTTTCTGCTTTAGGAAGTATTATTGTAATTTTATTTTCATGAACGATAACTCTTTCCAAAAGAGAATAAGAAGCATAAAATCTTAAAATTGCCGTTGAGATTAATCTTTCAATTATAACCGGAAGTCTTCCAAATTTATCAACTAGTTCATCTTTAATTTCATCAACTTCTTCAATTTTTATCATTGAGAATAACGCAGTATAATAGCTTAATCTATCCGATTGATCAGGCATAAAGTTTTTAGGAATTCCAATTTCGAAATATGTATCAATTGTTGTATCGGCGCGCTCAATATGTTGTGGTAAATCTTTAAATTCTGATTTGAATTCACTTTGTTTTAATTCTTCCACAGCTTCATCTAAAAGTTTCATATACATATCAAAACCAACAGTATCAATAGCGCCGCTTTGTTCAGTTCCTAATAAATTTCCCGATCCTCTAATTTCTAAATCACGCATTGATAAATTAAATCCTTCCCCTAGATCTGTATATTCCTCAATAGCTTGAAGTCTTTTAACAGCTTTTTTGCTAATGGATTCAACTGAAGGTACAATTAAATAGGCATAAGCTTGCCTGTCCGATCTGCCAACTCTTCCACGTAATTGATGAAGTTCAGCCAGCCCAAATCTATCGGCTCTATTGATGATTATTGTGTTAACATTAGGAATGTCAATACCAGACTCAATAATTTTGGTTGCCAATAAAATATGGAATTTTTTGTGTAGAAAATTATGAATTACATCTTCCAAATCTTGCGGTTTCATTTGTCCGTGAGCAATGCCAATTTCAATTTGAGGAATATGTTTTTTTAGATAAACAGCAATTTTCTCAATTGACTGAACCCTGTCATGTACAAAATAAACTTGTCCATTTCTCCTTAATTCCTCTAGAATCCACTCTCTAATTTTAGTGATATTAAAAACATCAACCTTAGTAAAAATTGGCTGTCTATTTGGAGGAGGCGTTGCAATTATTGATAAATCCCGCGCACCAAGTAAAGATAAGTTTAATGTCCGAGGGATAGGAGTTGCGGTTAAAGTCAGCGTATCAACATTGGCTTTAATTTGGCGGAGTTTCTCTTTATGCATTACTCCAAAGCGGTGTTCTTCGTCAATGATTAATAAACCGAGATCTTTAAATAAAACATCTTTTGACAGAAGTCTGTGAGTTCCAATTAAAATATCAACTTCACCTTTTGCTGTCTGCTCAACAATTGTTTTCTGCTGAGTTTTCGTTTGAAATCTTGAAAGAACTGAAACTCTAACGGGGAACTGTCCTAGTCTATCTTGAAAAGTATTGTAATGTTGTTCGGCTAAAATAGTTGTTGGCACAAGTAAAGCAACTTGTTTTGAATCATTCATTGCTTTAAATGCTGCTCTTACAGCAATTTCGGTTTTGCCAAAACCAACATCGCCACAAACAAGCCTGTCCATTGGGTTTGAAGATTCCATATCATTCTTAACTTCTTCTGTAACTTTAGATTGATCTGGTGTGTCTTCATAAAAAAATGAAGCTTCTAATTCTTGCTGCAGAATTGTATCCGGACCAAACATATATCCTTCTGCGGCTTTGCGCTGGCTGTATAATTTTATTAAATCTCTTGCAGCATCTTTAATTTTCGCTTTTACTTTTTTCTTTGTATTCTTCCATTCATTGCTTCCTAACGAAGTAAGTCTCGGAGCCGCATTATCTTTCGAAGAAAACTTTTTCACTAAGGAGAGATAATTCAGATTTACATAAACAACTCCTCCTTCAGCATATAAAATCTTTATACTTTCTTGATCGATATTTCCGATTTTAATTGTTTGCAGTCCGTCATACTGACCAATTCCAAAATTCTCGTGAACTACAAAATCGCCCCTTTTTAATGAAGCAAAATCTTTATTTCTTGTTTTTTTATATTTACTTTTTGTAGAAAGCTTTGTCCGGTATGGTTTATTAAAGATTTCGTAATCGGTAAGAACAAGAACTTTCTCTTCCTTTAAAACAAATCCTTTTTTTATCGGAAGAATTTTTATAAGTATTCTTTCGCTGGAAATTAAAGATTTCAGTTCTTCATTAAAATTTGAGAGGAGATCATTTAATCGTTTAGCCTGAAGTTCATTTTCAACAGCTAAATATGAAATAAAATCTTTTTGAGAATATTCATCAAGTCTATTAAAAAGTGTTTCGTAATTTGAGTTAATTATTGGTGTATCTTGAATTCCAAGATTAACTCTTTTTTCACTCTGATTTAATTCATCTTCAATTAACCATTTACTCCCTTTGGAAATTATTTCTTCAATTGAATTAAAAAGATTATTTACTTTAATCGGTACTTCTATTTTTTCAACTGGATTTTCAATTTTTCCTTCGAATAATTCTTGTTTTAATTCATCATCTAAATCATTTTCTACAATTTCAACTTTTTTGATTTCTTTCTTTTCAAACAAACGATTTAATTCCATGTAAGAAGCAAAAATTAGAGTGTCTGTTAGATAGTGAAAGATATTTGTTGATTTTTCATCTTCATTATTTAGAGCTGCGGCAAGAGTCACGGAGTTTAAAGAAAAAGATGACCGCTGACTTTCTGGATCAAACTGCCGTATTGATTCTAGAAAATCGCCGTCAAATTCTAATCTGCAAGGCTGTTTCTCAGAATATGACCAGAAATCTATAATTGAACCTCTAATTGCAAACTCACCGGAATTTTCAACAAATTTGTCATTCTGATAATTAAGCAGATTCAAATATTCAATTACATCATCGTAACTAAGTTCACCACCGGTTTCAATATTTGTTGTACTTTCATTTAATTGTTCTTGCGTGAAAAGTGGAATATTAATTAACTGATAGGGCGCAAGTACAATAAATTCGGTGCGATTAGAAATATCAGTCAATTTTTCTTGAAGATCTTCTTTTGCTAAACTTTCAAAAACGATGAGCTCTTTTTCTAAACCAAGCAAAGATAATTCAACTTTGGTTTCGCTAATTTCTTGATTAGAAGAAAAAAATAAAACACATTTTTTAGATTCTTTGAACAACGAAACAACCGCTAAAGACCTTGCCGATCCGGCTAGATAACTTATAAATTGTAACTTTTCATTCTCTTTATAATTTTTTCTAATTTCCTTTATTGGCGCTGAAAGCAAAAATTTTTCTAATATTTCGGACTTCATCATTTCCCTTTTAAAATGCGTATAAATCCCTAACAGCAAGGCTGCGGGATTACATTTACAAATTTACTTCCTAAAACTTAGAAATAAAAATTTTAGTTGGATTTGTTTTCTAACAAGTTCTTTAAATAAAAATTACTAATTCAATATAGCTAGCTTAATTTCAAAAAGTAAATATTAATAATAATTATAATTCACTTAAGAATCGGAAAAACAATTCCGATAATAGAGAGAAGATTTATTGTGTTAAATAAGAGTAAAAACATTTTAATCTGTTTTACAAAATAAAAAGGTAATAAGGTGAAACTAATGAATAAATTAAATCCAAATAATTGGAAGATGTTTACTAAATCGGCGAGTTTAGTAATAAGTATTGTAGCATTATTTCTGTTTTCCTATTTCATATTTATTCTTCCAATAATAGAGGAAGATTTGATAAAAAATAAAGAGGACGATGTGAGTCATGCCGTAGAAGTAGCTTATGGCATAATAGAATCGTATTCCAAATTGGAAGAAAGTGGCAGCATTTCGCTTTCAGAAGCTCAAGAAACCGCAAAAAATCTGATTAGCCAGATCAAATATAATTCTAATGAATACTTTTGGATAAATGATTACGATCTAAAAATGGTGATGCATCCAATTAATTCTAGTCTAAACGGAACAGATTTATCTAATAAGAAAGATGCTGACGGAACCAAAATGTTTGTAAATATGGTATCTGTAGTAAAAAAAGAAGGTAAAGGGTTTACAAACTATCAGTGGGAAAATCCGGCATCAAAAAAAGTTGAATCTAAAATTTCTTATGTAATGGGTTTTGACAAATGGAAATGGATTGTTGGCAGTGGAATGTATCTAACCGAAGTTGATGAGACAATTGCTATTTTAAGAAATAGTGTTCTATTAGTTTTATTAATTGTGGTAATAATTGCACTGGTTTTGGGATATTTATTTGCAACAAAAATAAGTAATCCTTTAAAAGCGTTAAATGAAGCAGCCAGCAAAGTTTCTAATGGCAATGTGAATGTTAGTGTTAATTATAAAAGTCTAGATGAAATTGGAGAATTAAGTGATTCATTTAATATAATGGTTGCTAATATAAATCATTCAATTAAGGAAATAGAAAAAAAATCTAAAGAAGCAGAATCAGCCTCTATAAAGGCGAAAAATGCTCAAGACAAAGCAGTTGAACAGCAAGAATATCTTGCAAAAAATACAAAAGTAATTCTAACAGAAATGGAAAAATTTGCTAATGGTGATTTATCGGTTTCTGTAATAGCAGAAAATTCCGATGATGAAATTGGACAATTATTCAGCGGGTTTAATCGGGCAGTTCAAAACATTAAGCAAATGATTATAAATGTTCATGAAGCAGTGCAAGCAGCTGCCAGCGCTTCAAATCAAATTTCTGCAAGTTCAGAAGAATTAGCGGCTGGAGCCCAGGAACAATCAGCCCAAGCTTCTGAAGTTGCTTCCGCAATTGAAGAGATGGCAACTACAATTATGGAGACCACTAAAAACTTAACTGCAGCAACCAGTAATGCCAAATACGCCGGAACTGTTGCAAATGATGGTGGAAAAGACGTAGAGGATACTATTAAAGGAATGGGAAGAATTGCTGAAGTTGTAAAGAAAGCTGCAGAAACAGTTGAAAAACTTGGTGCCAGCAGCGATCAAATTGGAGAAATTATTTTAGTAATTGATGAAATTGCAGATCAAACTAACTTACTTGCACTTAATGCGGCAATTGAAGCGGCTAGAGCAGGTGAACATGGAAGAGGCTTTGCCGTTGTTGCGGATGAAGTAAGGAAGTTAGCAGAGCGCACAACAAATGCTACTAAAGAGATTGCTGTTATGATTAAACAAATTCAATTAGATACGCATGGAGCTGTTGAATCAATTTCTACCGGCAAAATTGAAGTTGAAACCGGAAAGGAATTAGCCGGGAAAGCAGATAACTCACTTAGACTAATTATTGGTTCCAGTAAAAAAGTTGTTGATGATATTACACAAGTAGCAAGCGCAAGCGAAGAGCAATCTTCAGCCGCAGAACAAATTAGCAGAAGTATTGAAGGAATTAATAATGTGACTCAAGAAACTGCTCAAGGTACTCAGCAAATTGCAAAAGCTGCCGAAGATCTAAATAGATTAACAGAAAATCTGCAAAATCTTATAAATGCTTTTAAACTTGATCACTCAACTAATTATCAGATTCAATCTTATTAGAATATTTGGAAGCTTTAAAAATTTGATAATCAAAATGCTGGATATTATAGAAAATCCTTGGGTTTGTAATTAAACACAAATCCCAAGGATTTTTTTTGAATTTTATTCTCTTAAAAACTGATTTTAAAACTATCTTAGAAGTAAATTTTATCTAAGTATTTCTCGGTTTATAATTTTTCTTATACGTTTTCTTTTTATTATACTGCGAAGGTACTTTTTTAATTTCATATTTTGGAATTTCAGCAAGTAACGATTCTTCCGGGAAAATACAGTCTATTTTATTACCTAAAAATTCTTCCAGTTTTGGTAATTCATAAGAATCTTCTTCATCAGCAAAATTAATTGAAATACCGGCAGCGCCGGCTCGTCCTGTTCTGCCAATTCTGTGGATATATTCTTCAACATCTTGCGGTAGATTATAGTTTATAACATGCGAAATAGCTTCAACATGAATTCCTCTTGAAGCAACATCTGTTGCTACCAAAACTCTAACATCTCCGTTTCTAAAACTTTCAAGTCTGCTAATTCTTTGTCGTTGTTCAATATCACCGGTAAGAAGAACACTTTTTATTTTTAATGCTTCAAAAGTATCTTTTAGCTTTTTGGCTTCATCTCTTCTATTAACAAAAATTAAGACTCTCTCTAAATTTTTCTGTGTGATCAAATTATAAAGCAATGTTAATTTTTCATCAACGGTTGTTATGTAAGTAATTTGTTCAATATTTTGAACCGCCATTTCATCCGGAGTAATTGAAACATTGTGGGCTAGTTTTGTCCAAGACTCTGCAAGATTTCTTACATCGGTTGACATGGTTGCAGTAAAAAACATTGTCTGTCTTTTTGCTTTTTGCGGAGTATTACGCACAATTTTTTTTACATCAGGAATAAATCCCATATTTAACATTCTATCCGCTTCATCAATAACAAGAATTTCTATTTTACTTAAATCTACAATTCTCTTATCCATAAAATCGATTAATCTTCCAGGGGTGCAAATTAGAACATCAATTTCAGATTTTCGCAAAATATTCTGCTGCTTTCCATAATCAATTCCGCCGATTAAAGAGAGAATTGATAAATCTGCATATTTCCCTAAACTTCTGGAATCCTTTTCAATCTGCATTACTAATTCGCGAGTTGGCGCTAAAATTAAAGCGCGCGGAGTTCCATATTTTCTTCTTTTTTCGAACGGATTATTTAAGATGTGATTAAACATAGAAAGAAGAAAAGCTGCTGTCTTCCCCGTTCCGGTTTGGGCTTGCGCTGTTAAATCTTCGCCCAATAAAGATTTTGGTAATGTTTCGGCTTGAACATCCGTACAATATTTAAAATCCAAGTCATAAATTGCATGGAGAAGTTCATCACGTAAATTCAAATCTTGAAATCTGGTTTTTCCATCAATAACCGGAGCTTTGAAAACTGAACTATCCCAAGGTTCACTTATAATAGTTTTTTCAGAAATAACTAAAGGATTTTTATTTTTCTGATTATTAAGATCTTTAACTTTTTCTCTGCTTTGTGGATGAGGTTCTCTCGGATTTTTACTTTTCTTGTAAATCTGTTTTTTGTTAGAATAATTTTCCTTTTTACCTTTTATAGGTTGTTGGGTTTTATTTTCTTTAATAGTGATTTCAGGATTTAGTTCGATTTTTTTTGAGCCTTTTCCGAATAAGGCTTTCAGTTTGGAGGTAATTTTTTTAAACAATTCTTACTACTTCTTTTGTGATATAAATTTTATTTAGATATGCAATATACTAAAATAAAATTCGCTTCTTATTAATCGCTTTTATTTAACTTTTTATAAAAGTGTACAAATGATCTTTTGCTGTATTTTTATTCTTGCAAAAATCCTTATATTTTCTATCGGTCAAAATTATTATTAATGACAAATTTTAGCATATAAAAAAAGAACTATTATTCGATAATATAATTTGGAGAAAATAATTTATCAATCGTGAAAAAAAACATCGAAAACATTGAAATTCTAAATCATTTAAGAGAAAAAACCAAAATTCTTTTAAATAATAAAGATTTAAAATCGAAAGAAACATTTACAAGAGAAGAAGTAAATGAAATTATTGAACAGCTTACTCTTTATGAAATTGAGCTGGAAGTTCAAAATGAAGAACTTAGTTTAACACAAACTAACTTAGAACAACAAAAAAACACATATCAAGGACTTTTTCATTCTGCACCTTTTGGTTACTTAATTATAGATCAAACCGGGAAAGTTTTCGATCTTAATAAAGAAGGACAAAAGTATGTAAGAGCTTCATCAAAAAATCCAAGTATTTTTCAAAAATTAGATAAAGAATCTCAAAAAAGTTTTCGGCATTTTATAATTGACGCTTTTGAATACAAAAAAGACATTAAAGATAATCTTGTTTTTGTTGATGAAGACAAAAAAATATTTACAAAAATTTTATTGAAATCATTTTATGATGATTCGTATAAGCGAAATGTTGCCCGATTAGTAATTCAAGATATAAGCAATACAGAAGAACTTAAAGTGCAGTTAAATCATTCAGAAAATCAAATACTTGATGAAAAAAATAAGGCGGAAAAATCACTTAAGAACTTTGAAACTTTTTTTAACTCCTTAGACGATTTTCTTTTTATTCTTGATGATAAAGGGAAAATACTACACGCAAATAATACAGTTGTTGAAAGATTAGGATTTCCTCTTAATGAGTTAATAGGTATGAATGTAATAGCAATGCATCCTCCCAAAAGAAGAACCGAAGCAGCACAAATTGTTATGGAAATGATTCAAGGAACAAAAGACTCATGCCCAATTCCCTTATTAACCAGATATAATAAAGAAATTCCGGTTGAAACTAAAATTTCTTTTGGTGAATGGAATAATCAACCGGCAATTTTTGGTATTTCAAAAGATATTACTGAAACAAAATTATCAGAAGAAAAATTTTCTAAAGTATTTAGAAATAATCAGACCATGAATCTAATTATGGATCGGAAAAGCAGAAAAATTGTTGATGTAAATAAAACCTTTTGTGAAACCTTTGAAATGCAATGTGAAGAAATTATTAATCAGAAAATTATAGATATAGGAATTTTAACAAATGAGCAATTATTTAATCTGACCGAAAAATTTAGGGAAAAGGAATATCTATCAAATTATGAAATTCAACTCCAAACCAAATCAAATAAAACAATTTATCTAGTAACGTCTTTTGAAAAAATTTATGTACAAGAGAAAGAAATGATTTACATGTCAGCATTGGACATTACTGAGAAAAAGAACATCGAGTTAAAGTTAAAAGAAAGTGAAAAATTATTTAAAAGTTTCTTTTACGAAAACGAAGCAATTATGCTCTTAATTGATCCTAACAGTGGAAATATTATTGACGCAAATAAGTCTGCTCTAAAATTCTATAAATATGATTACAATGAAATTACAAAAATAAAAATTTCTAATATAAACATGTTGGATAAAGATTCCATTAGTAAGAAAATGAAAAATGTTGTTTCTCATGAGGAGAATATTTTCACTTTCAATCACAAACTTGCTAATGGCGAAATAAGAAATGTTGATGTGTTTTCAACAAAAATAAAAACTGAAAAAGGGGACGTATTATTTTCAATTATTTTTGATGTAACAGATAAAAAAATTGCAGAACAAAAATTAATTGAAAGCCAAAACACACTTGAAATGGCTTTGTTTGCTTCAAAATCTGGAATGTGGGATTGGAATATTAAAACCGGTGAAGTTATTTTTGATCAAACTTTGACAAAAATGCTCAATTATGAACTTAATGAATTTACACCAAATTTATCTTCATGGTCAAATCTTATTCATCCCGATGATAAAGAATTAGTTAACACAGAGATTAAAAAACTTTTAGATGGTGAAATTGATTTTTATAGAACTGTTCACAGATTAAAAACAAAATCCGGAAATTGGAAATGGATTTTAGACAGCGGAAAAGTAATAGAATTTGATGTGGATGGAAATCCACTAAGAGCAGTCGGAACTCATCAAGATATAACATTCCAAAAAGAAATGGAACTTGAACTTAGAGATTACGAGGTAAAATTAAAGGAAAACTTAGCCGCAAAGGATAAATTTTTTGATATAATTGCACATGATTTACGAAGTCCTTTTACGGCACTTCTTGGAATGTCGCAAATGATTATAGAAGAAAAAGATGAAATAGAGAAAGATGAATTGGATATGATGTTAGGAAGCATATATGAAAGTTCAAAATCAGCATTAAGACTTACAGAAAATCTCTTAAATTGGTCAAGAACACAAACCGGAAGAATTCCTTATAAACCAATAAAATCTGTTTTGTACGATATTATTGAAAATTCAATTCAATCTCTTTCTGAATTTGCCAGATCAAAAAAAATTAAAATAGAGAAAACATTTCAATACACCGGTTTAGAAGTTTTTGTTGATACCGATATGATGGAAACTGTGGTCAGAAATTTAATTTCAAATTCTATCAAATTTTCTAATGAAAAAGATATTATTTCTCTATCTCTTGAGGAAAAAGATGAAAAGATTATTATTTCAATTTCTGATAACGGTGTTGGAATGAATGATTACGAATTAAATAAGCTATTTAAAGTTGATCAAACATTCAGTAAAATGGGAACCGGAAAAGAAAAAGGAACCGGTTTAGGTTTAATTTTATGCAAAGAATTTATAGAAAAAAATAATGGCGATATTTGGGTAGAAAGTGAAGAAAATGTCGGAACTACTTTTTATTTTAGTCTCCCTAAACTAAATGATTAATGAAAATAAAAGAAAAATTTTAGAATGACAAAAGCTCTTATTATAGATGATGATGAAATAGTAAAAACATTTATGCAGAGAATGCTGACCAAAAAATTTGGTTTTGAAGTTATTCTTGCATCTGATGGAATAGAAGGTTTATCAAAAATTGCTAAGGAAAAACCGGACTTAGTATTCTGCGATATAAGCATGCCGCTTATGGATGGAACAGAAGTTCTTCAAGCAATAAGAACCGATCCAAAACTAGCACAAATTCCAGTAGTTATTTTAACTTCGCATAATGAACGATTTATGATTAGCAAATTTCTTCAACTGGATGTAATCGATTATATTTTAAAACCACTTGACTATGAAGAAACGACAGAGCGACTTAGGAAAGTGGTAAATAAGTATAGAGGATTAATTCGTTCTAATAAAAAAATAAGAAACATAAATGAAAATTCAAAAGAAAAGAATAATCTGCTTTTTGTTGATCAAGATGTAAATTTTCGCTCATTTTTCAATCAATTATATGGTTCGCAATATAATATTATAGAAGCCTCAAATGGTGCGGAAGGTCTTGCAACGTATTTGAAAGAATTTCCGGAAATTGTAATTCTTTCTGAAGGACTTGAAGTTATAAATGAATTTCTGCTGGCAAAAAAAATTAGAAATTTAGATGCTCCAATAAAGCCGGAAATATTTTTATTCTATGATATTGAACCGGATACTAAAAGAACAAAAATTCTTTTTGAAGGTGTTTTGAAAAAATCTTTTGTACCGGAATCATTTAGTAAATCATTCTCCAAAGTTGTGCAGCAAAAAGAATCCACTTACGATATTTTATTTGAATTAGTAAAGAATAATTCGAAAGTTGAATTGCATTCATCAATAAGACAAACAGTCGGTGTTTTATTAAATGAAGAAATAAACTTTTTATCAGTGCCGGAACCATTTACTAACGAGGCCTTAATTGCTTCCGAAATTCAACTAATAGACGAAGTAGAAAAGACTAAAATAAATTTCGGCTTAGTTGGTTCCAAAAATGGAATTGAAGAAATTTCTAAAAAATTATTAGGAACAGATGAAATTTCCGAACCCGATTTTATTGATGCTTTCAGCAATATTTGTGAAACTATTGTTGGCAGATTAAGATCTTCCTTTGAAACAAAAGGAATAAAGTTTACTCAACAATTACCAATTGTGAATGAAACTGATAGTGAATTTCTCGCAAAGAAAAGAAATCTTACAGTTATATTTAAGACTGATAGTGGATATCAATTTACAGCTTTTGTAGATGTAATTAAATAAATTGTAAAATCCAGAGGATCAAATTTTAGTATTTTTTACGTGTTTCAAAATCGCTCCACATTTGGAATTTTATATCACTTCTGCAAAAACCTTTTAATAAAATTTAAAATGAATTTATATCCGTAATTTATTGTTAGCTTAGATTAATAATAATTTAATTTTTGATTTGATAACTGGCGCAATAGATTTACCAGTTTTCAAATTATAAAACGAACATAATTTTATAAAGTGTTCACTCTTTGTAAAAAGGAATAAAACGAAAGGATTTTTTATGAAAATAATTCTTGTTTTAGGAATATTAAGTACGATGTTTTTACTAACAGCTAAAGATATCACTTTTGAAAGAAGTAAATATTTCCCGATAAATCCAAAAATTGATCTAATATTTGAATCTTCTTTTGGCGAAGTAACAAATAGTATTTCAGTAAGAAACGATACTATCCATATTGTAAATCAAGCAGAAGATTTTTACTATGCCCAGAAAATGCTTTTAAAAAATGACTCAGTAATGGTTATTGAGACTCATCAAAAATTTTCTGTTCTTCTTGTTATAAACAGAGAAAACATAATATTTTATAAAGAACCTCTTCTAAGAATTCCCTTTCCTTTATTAGCAAATGCTTCTTGGGAAAGCTCCACAACCCAATATAATGCTAAATACCAAAGCAAAGTAAGTATGCATGGAAATATGCTTGCTGAAGAAACAATTACAACTAAACTTGGTGATTTTAAAACCATCAAATTAACAACCTCAGTTAAAACAAGTTACGGTTCAGAGAATATAATTACTGAATGGTACGCAGAAAATATTGGTTTAGTTAAAGCTGAAATTCAAGTTAAAGGAGGCGGTTTCACTGGATTTTTAAGAGATTTACTCGGTTACGATTTAATAACTTTTGAAATTTCTGATATTAAATACAAATCATAAAATCCTCGAAGAGGATTTTATGATTCTTTTACTTTTCATTACAATTATTCAACTTCTACGAAGTTGATTTTTTTTTATTTGACTTCATCAAAATTCTACATTTTTGTAAATCTGATTTATAAACTAAATTTTGGGAAAGTAATTCTTAAGAAATTACTTTTCTCACTTTTATTGAATAACAAAAAAAACATCTGCACAAAATCTTAAGTGAGTTTTCAAAACATCGTAGATGTTTATTTTTGTAAAAATCAGAAAACATTAAAATCAAATCCTATTAGAGAATCTATTTTTGTCTGAACTCTATTGCTGTTCCACCGCCAGGAGCTAATAATAAATTGAGCGAATCTTTATATGTTTTTTCCATATACTCAATTTCATATTCTGTTGGATTATCATTCCAATGTGAATTTTTAGTATCTCTATAAATTACTGCTTCGTAAGTTTTATCTTCATCTAGAAAATCTAAATTGATTTTTATTTCTCTTGAATTTTCATCAGTAATACTTCCCAAAAACCAATTTGCTGAATTTCTATCTTTACGCACAATTGTCACAAAATCACCAACTTCACCATTTAACACTTTTGTTGTTTCCCAAATTACCGGGACATCACTAATAAATTGAAACGCCGGATGACCTTCATAATTTTCCAATAAGTCAGGAGCCATTTGAATTGGGCTGCTGATAACAACATACAAGGCTAATTGGTGCGCCAGTGTTGTATTTACTTGGTTTTCTTTTTTATACTTGTTAAATTTTATATCAAAAATTCCCGGAGTATAATCTATCGGTCCGCTTAACATTCTAGTAAAAGCCACTATTGATAAGTGTTCCGGAGGATTTCCGCCATCAGAACTCCACGCATTGAATTCTTGCCCGCGCAAACCTTCTCGCGCAATCATATTTGGGTATGTTCTTCGTTCACCTGTATCTTTAATGGGTTCGTGAGCATTAACCATCACATTATATCTTGCTGCAGTTTCCAAAACTTTTCTATAGTGATTAACCATAAACTGTCCATGATGATATTCCCCTTTTGGAATTATTTTACCAACATAACCAGTTTTTACCGCATTAATCCCTAATTTTTTACAAAGAGCAAAAGCTGTATCAAGCTGTTTTTCGTAGGTTCTAATTGCGGCAGAAGTTTCATGATGCATTATAATTTCGACACCTTTTTCGTCAGCATATTTCACAACTTCCTCTAAATTATAATCGGGATAAGGAGTTACAAAATCAAAAATTCCATCTCTATCTTCAAAACCAATCCAATTTTCCCATCCGGTATTCCATCCTTCAATTAAAACTCCTTGAATATTATTAGCCGAAGCAAAATCAATATGTTTCTTTGCATTTTCAGTAGTGGCGCCATGTTTACCGCTTGCCATATCCCAAGAACTTTTTCCTAAATGCATTTCCCACCAAATTCCGACATATTTCATTGGTTTGATCCAAGTGACATCATCAAGTTTATTTGGTTCATTAAGATTCAAAATTAAATTCGATTCCACTAAATCACCGGCATCCTCTGCAATTTGAATTGTGCGCCAAGGGGTATTAAAAGGAAATTTTGTTTTTACTTTAGAATTATCCGGTGAGCCAACAAGCTCGCTTGTAAGTAGAAGATTTTCTGTATCAACTTTTAAAGTCATACCGGAATAATTATTAAGATCAGCTTCATGAAAACTTAAATGCAATCCATTATTTGTAAGCATTTTTACAGGCGTATTTACAGCATTATATGGAATATAAGTCTGAGCTAGACTTTCATGATTCTGATATTTAAGAGCATTAATTTCATTTACTTTTGTAGTGTTGTAAAGATGTTCGTAGATATCCCAATCACCGGGAATCCACCAAGTTGTATGGTTTCCGGTTAATTGGAATTGAGTATTTTCATCCATAATTATAACTTCTTCAATCCCATCTTGTTTTGGGAATTCGTATCTAAATCCAATACCATCATCATAAATTTTAAAAACAACATCAAATTTTCTAAACGGCTCAACTGTTTCTTCTAACTCAACTCTTATTTGATTATAAGTATTGTCAATAATTTTATTATCTCCTAAAACAGTCTCCCATTTTGCGGAGAATTTAGAATTAGTTCTATTCAGTATCCTCAAATTATTTTTGATAGCCGGGTAATCTTTAAAATCAAATCCTAATGTTGAAGTATCAATAACCCGTTCATTATTGAAGAAAACAGTATAAGCAGCTTGATTAGAATCGATTAAGAAAAAATTTACTTTAATTTTTTCATCTGGAGAATTTTCTGAAATATTTCCAAAATCTGGTGAACATGCAGGAATCATTAATAGAATCATAAAAGATAAAGCTGAAAGCAAACTTTTGAATGTCATTATTTCTCCAAAATATTTTTGATAAAAATAAAAATTCGATCTTAACTTCTTAAATATAGCTTCAGTTGAGAGAACTATTTTCTTGATTTAAAATACTTTATAATTCCCAGTAGAAAATTAAATTTTGGCACTGCGTTCATATAGTCTTTATAACTATTACCAAACTTACTTAAAAGAATTTTTTCTTCATTATTAGCTTCAAAAGAAAATGCTGCAATAGTAATTAATCCGATTAAAATTAAAAATATATTCTGTGTTGTAAGTGAAAAACCAATAAACAAAAATATATAACCTAGATACTGAGGATGTCTTACAATCTTATAAACTCCTTTATTTACAAGGGTTGTAGTAATCATATAACTATTTTTCGGATCATTCTTTCCATATTTCTTAAGAATGATAAATGGAGGGATAAAGAAAATAGGTGAAGAAAAAAGAAAAACTAATCCAAAAGTTTTAAGAATTTGATTACTTCCCTTTTCAAAAAATAAATCAATGATAACAAGTGAAATAAAAAATAGGATAGATGCGATAAAGAAAAAATATTTTTTTATGTATTCAATCATTTTTGATTTATCAATTATTTAACCTTATTCTAAAAATAATCCTGCGATAGTTACAAAAGTAATTTTTTTTAGCCGGAAATACATTGTGAATGCAATCTTAACAAATAATTAAGGCAACTTATTTATTTAATAAATGTAAAAGATGTAATTAATTTCGAATACATTTTAATTTGCATTTGCTATTATTAAATTGATTTTCCAATAAATTCAAGAATGATGAAAACAATAACCTTATTATTTTTATTGATTATAAATATAGCTGCACAGGTTGAGCCCGGATTTCAAATTGCACGCTTAAAATATGATGGCGGCGGAGATTGGTACAATGATCCTTCGGCAGATGTTAATCTCTTAAAATTTGTTAACGAAAAAACAAATATCAAAGTTAAACCTGAATATGTTTTTGTAGAATTAACTGATCCGCAGCTATTCGCTTATCCCTTTATTTTCCTTACCGGACATGGGAATATAACTTTTTCTGATTCTGAAATTGAAATTCTCCGAACATATTTATTAAAAGGTGGATTTCTTTATGTTGATGATGATTACGGTTTAGATGCTCCTTTTAGAAGAGAAATAAAAAAAGTTTTTCCAGAAAAAGAATTCTTGGAAATTCCATATTCACACGGAATTTTTAATTCGGTTTATGATTTTCCGCAAGGAGTTCCAAAAACACACGAGCATGATAATAAACCTCCGCAGACTTTTGGAATTTTTATCGGCGAAAGATTAGCTGTTCTTTTTACTTATGAAAGCAACCCAAGTGACGGTTGGGCAGATAAAGAAGTTCACGGAAATAGTGAAACCGTAAGAGAAGATGCACTTAAATTTGGAGCAAATATTATTGTCTGGGCTTTAACAAACTAGATTTTGATTGAAACATTAGATTAATTTATTTTTTGATAATAAACACAGCATCCTCCATTTGATCAAATAATAAAATGATTTTTTACAATTTTAGGAACTGAAAACTTTAATGAGCAATTACAACAATATATTATTATTAGTAAATCAAGTAATTAAGCAGATAAGACAGAACAAATATTTAAGAATATTTTCTAAATCCTTGGCTGCACTTTCTTCATTTCTTTTCTTAGTTGTTACAGTGGAAGTGGTATTCCGATTTGGAACTGAAACTCGTTTTCTCCTTTATTCACTTGGACTATTAGCTTTTTCAATTTTTATTGGAATGAATTTAGTAATACTTTTATCTGCAAAATTTAGTCATTTTGGAAAAGATGAAATAAAAAAAGCCTCACTTTTGATTGGCGAGAAATACAATGACATCAAGGATCAACTTTTAAATGCAATCCAATTATTTGAAGATAAAGAATCAAAATATTCTCATGAACTTATTGACGCTTCAATTGAATCCGTATATAAAAATCTAGACAAAAAAGATTTAACGAAAGTTATTAATAAATCTAAGACCACAAAACTTTTGAGATATTCGATATTATTTACAGTAATAATTTCTTCAGTTTTATATTTTGTAAATCCATTTAACAATTCAATCCTTCGTATCGTCAATTATAACAAGAGTTTCGAAGAACCTCTAAGATTTACTTTTGAAGTTTCGCCAGGGAATAAACGTATTACTAAGGGAACTGATATTGATTTTAGAATTAATGTAAAAGGAGATAGGTTAGATAAAATATTTTTTTTAACTAAAGAAAGTGATGATGCATACTTCAACTCAGTTCCACTTTTAGTTGATTCCAATAACCAAGTTCAATATCAACTTAAAGATGTAAATCGTTCCTTTAATTATTTTGTTGAAGCCGAGAATATAAAAAGCAATGACTACAAAATAGAAGTTATAAACAGACCTTCAATAAATTCATTAAATGTGGAAGTAACTCCACCGTCATATTCAAAACTCCCAAAAGATTTTTTAAATGATAACGGAAATATCAGAGCATTAAAAGGAAGCAGAGCTTCTTTTAATATTGCCGCAAATAAGGAATTAAAATCCGCTCAAATTATTTTTAGTGATTCTTCAAAAAAAGATTTTTCTATTGACGGTAAGAATGCAAATCTGAATTTTGATTTATTTAACGAATTAGAATATTCAATAAAATTAAATGATAAAGAAAATATCGAGAATGAAAATCCAATTGTTTACAATATTAAAATTTTTGATGATGAATTCCCTTTAATAGAACTAATAGAGCCAATTGAAGATATTAAACTTGGGACAACTGATTTAATCCCAATAACGGTAAACGTTAAAGATGATTTTGGTTTTTCGAAACTTAATCTTAATTATAAACTTTCATCTTCGCGATATAAAGAAATTACCGGAGAGCTAAAAACAATTCCGATTGAGATTGATAAAACTATAAAAGAGAAATCTGTATATCATGTATGGGATATAACACCGGAGATGCTTGCAGAAGATGATGTAGTAACTTTTTATTTAGAAATTTTTGATAACGACAATATCAGTGGACCTAAATCTGCGAAATCAATTTCAATAAATATCCGTGTTCCTTCTTTAGATGAACTCTTTTCAGAAGCTGACAAAACAAATAAATCAGCACAAGATGAATTCAAAGAAATTTTGGAAGAAGCAAAAAAATTAAGTGATGAATTAAAGCAAATTGATAACGAATTGAAAAAGGATGAAAAGGAAATATCATACGAAGAAAAAGATAAGATGGAAAAAGCAATTCAAAATTTTGAAAAGTTAGCTGATAAAGTTGAAGATGTGCAAAAAGAATTACAAGAAATGCAGAAAGATTTAGCTGAGAACAATTTGCTTTCAGAAGAAACTTTGAAGAAATATATGGAACTTCAAGAAATGCTTGATGAACTAAGCAGCCCGGAAATGCGGGAATCGCTAGAGCGGATGCAGGAAATGTTAAAGAATATGAACAGAGATCAAGCACAGAATTCCATGGAGGAAATGAAATTTAATGAAGAAATGTTTGAAAAAAGTATTGAACGAACGTTGAATTTATTGAAGCGGGTTCAGGCTGAACAAAAAATGGATGAACTTGTAAAGCGTGCGGAAAATCTGGCTGAACAAATTGAAGAGCTGGAAAAGCAGACAGAACAAAGTGATTTGAATAATCAGTCAGAAAATAAAGAACTTCAGCAGAAACAAAATGATGCTACAAAATCATTAGATAAATTTGAACAAGAGATGGAATCATTGAAAGAAATGTTAGAAGAGATTCCGGAAATGTCATCGGAAGATCTGGAAAAAATGCAGGACGAATTTGAAAAGCAAGAGAATCAAGAAACTTCAGAAAATGCTAAGGAACAATTGGCTCAAAAGATGAAAGAGAATGCTAAGCAACAGCAGCAGCAGATTTCTAAAAATATGCAGAACATGAAACAACAAATGCAGCAAATGATGGAAAGTATGATGATGCAGAATCAAATGGAAACAATGGGAGAAATGTATCAGGCGCTTGATAATTTATTATCACTATCGAAAACTCAGGAGGACTTAAAAGAGCAGTCAAAATCTCTTTCACAGAATTCACCGCAATTTAATGAGAAAGCTCAAGAACAAAATCAATTGAGACAAAACCTAGATAGAGTAATGAATCAGCTAGGAGATTTATCACAAAAAACATTTGCAATTACTCCGGAAATGGCAAAATCATTGGGTGATGCGCGTTCTGAAATGTCGCAAGCTGTTTCTCAAATGCAAGGAAGAAATGGTTCATTGGCATTTCAGAAACAAAATGGCGCGATGAAAAGCTTAAATGAAGCCGCAAATTTAATGCAGAGTATGATGAATCAAATGATGAATCAAAGCGGTGGCGGAAGTGGAATGATGAGTATGATGCAGCAGCTTCAGCAAATGAGTCAACAGCAAATGAATTTGAATCAAATGACACAAATGATGAAGAATGGACAAATGACACAACAGCAAATGGCTCAAATGCAAAGGTTGGCGCAACAGCAGCAAATGATTCAAAAATCTTTAGAGCAATTAAATAAGGAATCAAAAGAAGGCGGACAATCGAAAAAAATTGCCGGAAATCTTGAAGATATTATTAAGGAAATGAAAGAAGTTGTTCAGAATATGAACACACAAAAACTTGACGATGAGTTGATAAAATCTCAAGATAAAATTCTTTCAAAACTTTTGGATGCTCAAAGATCAATAAATGAAAGAGATTTTGAGAAAAACAGAGAATCGAAATCAGGCGAAAACATTGCCAATGATTCTCCAATGGAATTAAATTTGAGCAACAAAGAAGTTTTAGATAAATTGAGAGATCAAATTCTTAACTCGGCAAGAGAAGGTTATTCTAAAGATTATCAAGAATTGATCAGAAAATATTTTGAAGCTCTTGAGGCAAAATCGAATTAACTTTTAATTTGGTTATAAATTGCTTCAGTCTTTTTGAAAAAAAACAAAGTGCAAATTGGGGAATAAAAACAAAGTTACAATTGTTGTAACAGATTCAGGTTTAGGTGGTTTGTCAGTTACGGCAGAATTGGAAAGTAAATTAAGAGAAAGAAATCATTTCGGAAATATTGAAATAATATTCTTTAACTCACTTGCATCCTCTGATTTTGGATATAATTCCATGCCAAATTCTCAAAAGAAAGCAGAAGTTTTTAACTCTGCACTTAACTCAATTGAAAAGCTTTTTTCTCCCGATATGATTTTAATTGCTTGCAATACCCTTTCAGTTGTTTATGAGGAAACTGAGTTTTCTAATAGAACAAAAATTGAAGTTGTAGGAATTATCGATCTTGGTGTTGAAATGATTTCTGAAGATTTAACAAATTATTCTGATTATTCGATCTTACTTTTGGGAACTCCAACAACAATTAATTCATTGTCATACCAGAAAAGGCTTATAAATAAAGGCTTTCAAAAAGATGACATAATAAATCAATCGTGCTACATGCTTGAAAGTTTTATACAAAAAAAACCACAAAGTATTGAAGTAAAAGAAATGATTTTTGATTATTTGAATCAAGCTAAGAGTAAACAAGCTGACCGAACAAAAAAAATATTGCTAGCTCTTTGCTGCACTCATTATGGGTACAGTGAAAATTTATTTGAACAAGAAATGATAAATATATTTCAAAATGAATTTTCTATTATAAATCCAAACCATAAAATGGTTGATTTTGTTATTAATAAAATGGCAGTCGATCGTAATAATTCAACAAAAATTACAATAAAAGTTATTTCGCAGGTTGAATTAAAAATTGAAGAAATAAATTCTATTTCAGAAATCTTAATAAAAGTATCTCCAAACACCGCTTCAGCGTTGAAGAATTACATGCTAGACAAGAATTTATTCAATTATAAAAAAGAATAATTTTCCAGCCATTATTCTTTTTTAAGAATATCCAATTAGAAAAATTAAACTGTAAAACCGTAATACGGTTTTTTTATTGATTCAAAATACCATAAATAAAAAACCAACTTGTAACTCACTCTTATTGACATTAAAATCTTTTTTATATAAAATCTATCCTTAATATATAATGTCTTAATTATTCACCAACAAAGGAGCATCTAAATGAAAAAAAGTATTCTTTTATTAATTTTATTTTCTGCAATTAATATGTTTGCCCAAAGTAATAATTGGGATGTGATCTGGAAAATGGAGCAAAAACCATTTATGGAACCACAAGTGGGATCTGAAATGGCAATTGTTAAAGCCGGCTTTGATACTGACCAAGATGGTTGGGGTGAGTTTTTGTGCGCATGGACAGACTTACCGGAAAATTATGTTGTTATGTATGAAGCTACCGGTGATAATCAATTTGAATTAGTATGGTCTTTTAAAATTCCGGTAAGTATTAATACTTTTATTGGTATAACTGTCGGGGATATTGATAATAGCGGATTGGTTGAATTGGTTATTACAGCCCCTTCAGTTGTTGGCACTGATCCTAATCCTCCAAGATTATGGACTTTTGAATGGAGCGGCGTTGTTGGTGAAAACAAATATGGAAAATACAACGGCGATGAAGTATCAGCAAATAGTGAATGGAATTTCAATGTTGAAGACAATACAGATTTTAGACCTTATAGTTTGCAAATTGAAGACATTGATAAAGACGGTTCCAATGAATTAGTGGTTGGAGTTAGACAAGGCGGCAGAGGAAGAGAAGTTTTAGTTTGCTCGGTAAACGGTCAGCTAAACGGTTTTGGATTTTGGGAAGTAGATTATAATTTCGCACAATCTTTCGGCGGATCTCTATATAGCGTAACTACAGGCGATCTTGATAGTGACGGACTAAACGAAATTTATGCTCTTGTTTGGGATTTGTTTACGATGAGAATTTTCGAGTATGACGGCACATCAACTTTTAATGTTACTACAGAACTTGATCAAATTTATGCGGATGCAAATATTGATTACGGAGCTGTAGATGGCGTTCGAGTTGCAGATGTTAATGATGACGGTGTAATGGAAATGTACATTACCGGAACAGAGCCTACAAATCAGCTTTTTATTGTTACTGATGTTTCAGATGTTACTCAAATTACCGCCGATGACATACAAGAATTATTAACTATTCCGGCTATTAATGTTGCTAAATTTAGATCACTTTATGTTGCAGATCCGGACCATGACGGTAATTTATCATTAATGATTGCAGGTGAAGGTAACGGTCAAATTTATGATGTTGAGTATAAAGGAAGCGGCGATCCTGCCAGTGCAGATAGTTGGGATGTAAATGTAATTTTTGACATTTGGGAATACAGTGGTATTTCTCCAACTGCCGATCCAACAATAACCCCCCGGTTTTTCTACGGATACCCTGCAGGCGACATGGATCAAGATGGTAAAGATGAATATGCATTTGTTAATTACAGTGCAGATTTTTCACTCTATCCGGAAGATGTTTATGCCTGGTTGATAGAAATTGATAAAGCAGTCAGCGTTGATGACGATGCTGAATTAGCTCCTAACAGTTTTGGTTTGAAACAAAATTATCCTAATCCTTTCAATCCTAGTACCAGCATTGAATATTCTGTAGCTGATAATGAATTTATTTCATTAAAAGTTTATGATGTTCTTGGAAATGAAATTAGCACTTTAGTTAATGAGACAAAATCTGCCGGTAATTACAGCGTGAACTTTGATGCAAGCCAATTACCAAGCGGTGTTTATCTTTATAAACTAAATGCAGGTAATTTTACTGAAACTAAAAAAATGATGCTGGTTAAATAAAAAAAACATTTTAAGTGTATGATTGAAAATCCCGATTAAAAAATTAGTTGGGATTTTTTTTTAGAATACTAAACCGTTTTTTATATTTTCTAAATTTTCCATATTACAAAGCCAGCCATTAATAACTAACTTTTCTACTTTTCCATTTTTTGTCAAACAAAAATTAGCAGTGGAATTTAATTCGGTTTTTGGGATATAATTTGATGATTTACTGATAATATTAATCGGGAAACTAACGCAGCAAGTTTCGTTTATTTGTTCACTCATTTTTACAAATAAAATTCCCTTTTGCAAAAGTGATTTAATCTGATTCAAATCAATTTCTTTGATAATGCTAAAAACTTCTTCAGAACTTTTCCCTTCTTCAAAATCTAAACCAGTACAGTCAAATTCTTCAATTCCATAAAAAATTGATAAATCGCCAATATCCATTATAGCGCTTTTCAAATAAGGAATTCTTGAATTTTCTCCGTAAACCTCTTCCCTATTTATTGCAATATCAATTTGATATTTATTACCGTTCATTTGAAAATTCACATTTCTCAAAATTAAATCGAACATAAAATTTCCGTTTGTTGGAATTTCAAAATAATCAGCTTCATTTCTGTTTTTATACTCGTCATTAAATATTTGATTGAAAGACCATAGATACATCAGATAATTAATTTTTCTATAAAAAAATTTATTTACATCGTCAATATCTCGTCCACTTTCAATTAAAATTGTACTTACATTTTTACCGGCAATTAAGTCACCAAAACTACGCGGCTCATAATCATCTTTATATCTAGAAATTTGACTGGGTAAGTATTTTTCAAATTGAATTCTCAAATCAGCGACTAATTTGATTGCATTCAATCTTGATGAATCAATCGATTTTTCATAATCGTAAACGGGAGCGAGAAGTGAAATTGCCGCTAGTTTATTGGTATTTCCCACCGACCAGCGAAAATCTTGATCGTGCAGGTTGAATGCAAAATCCGGTTTATAGTTCTCAATTAAATCAATAAGTATTTTAGATTCTGGCGACTGCATTTTTTTTGCATCACGATTTAGATCAATCCCGATTGCATTTTGTCTAGTTATTCTTTCTGAACCATCAGGATTTAACATTGGGACAATTATCAATTTTAAATTCTTTTTTAATGAATTGCGAAACTCATCAAATTCATCCTGTGAAGAAAGAAAATTTAGCAAATCAAAAAGCGCCATTGTTGCAGTCGGTTCATCACCATGCATTTGCGACCAAAGTAAAACTTTAGTTTTTCCTTCACCATATTGGATAGAAAAAATTTCTCTTTGTTCAATTGATTTGCCAATTACATTTATATCAAAACAATTTTTTTTTTCAGCTTGTTTTATCAAGTTTAAAATGTCTTTGTGGACAAATCTCTTCGAACTTAATATCGATTCAAAAAATTTTGGATATGAATCAAATAAATTTTGTAAGAATTCTGAATTCAAATTGACCTCAATAAAATTCATAAGTTATTTCCGAAACTTAATTATTGTTTGAATCAACTTCATACAAAAGAAGCAGATGTATGCGCATTTAGCAATATTCAATTTTTGAAAGAAAAGTTATTATGTAGTTTGAATCACAAGAAAGACAAAAATAATTGACTGCCAAAACTAGATATTGTATCTTGTTTTCTGAATTAATACATTAAAAAAATATTTTGTTTGAAATAAAAACTACTATACGAGGTCTCATGACAAATTTTAAATTTACATTTTCTTTAATAACTAAAATTTTTCTAGGGTTTTTTCTTATCGTTCTTTTAATAACTCCTAATAAATTGATTTCACAGGAAATTGGACAAGGTAATGCGCCTTATTTCAATGGAACAAGTTCATGGATAAACGCCAACAACTTGACAAGCATTGGAAACAACTATGTTAGCTGGTCATTAGAATTTTGGTTTAAAGCTGCAAATGTTCAAAATGATCCGGGACATGTTGCATTATTTGCAAATAACGGATACTCAGATGCAGCAAATCATTTATTATTGCTGCTTGGTAAAGACGGAGTTCAAGATGGCAAATTATATCTATATGCAAATAATACTGTCGTTATTAGTGATTTTCTTAACAGAATTGACGGTAATGCTCATCATGTCGTTATAACTTATAATGTAAATTCCAGATATATAGTATTATTTGTTGATGGCTATGAAATCGGCGCAACTTATTTATCTTCTCCTATAAGTTCGGTTCTTAATAATCAATGGACTATTGGCGCTGAATATGATCAAAGCGGGCTTGGTGATTATTTCACAGGTTCTATTGATAATTTCAGAATGTATAGTGGCGCAAAAAGTTTGCGGGATGTTAGAGTTAATAAAAGAATAAACTCAACTTCTGAGTCCGGTTTATTAACTGCAATTGATTTTAACAACCTAAGCAGCAACATTTATAACAGCCAAACTCCGGACAATTATTATTTGATTGCAAGAGGAACTAGCGATACAAAAAGCGAATTCTTAGTTGGGAATGGTTATTCAGATATTAAATGGGCTTCAACGAATACAACGCTGACATTCGGCAACGATGTTGGTGTAACAGCAAATATAACCGATCTTTATGATTCTCAGGAAAAAGCAGTTATTGCACAAAAATATAAAATTACTGATGGAACAGAAGCTCCGGATAATTGGGAAATTGTTGGAAATAACATTTGGGTAATTGATCAGCATTCTGCATTTCCACAAACTAAAATTCAATACACTTTTAAAGTTGATGAAAATCTTACCGCATCAAATTCAGAACCTTCTTTTTACAAAATTTACAAAAGAGGTTTTGGGCTTTCCGATACTTGGATTGAATGGGGTTCTGTTACTGATGTGGATTATGTAAATGATAAAATTACAACTAGTACAATAACTTCAACTTACGGTCAATTTTATATTGCGCGAGATCCTAATGGGAAAATTGGTCCATACAGTGGAACAGCAAAATCAATTCCCGGAATAATTCAATCGGAAGAATTTGATTTTGGCGGTGAAGGTTTAGCTTATCATGATCTTACAGCTCAAAATGCCGGGAACCAATTTAGACCGACAGAAGGTGTTGATATTGAAGTATGTTCTGATATTGGCGGTGGATATAATGTAGGCTGGACTAATGATGACGAATGGATGGAATACACAATTCAAGTTAACCAAGCCGGAAATTACACATTTGTTGCGCGAGTGTCTGCTCCTATTAACAACTCCGAATTAAAAGTAAAACTTAACGGAAGTAACCAAATGACAGCCACTGTTCCAAATACAGGTGGTTATCAATCTTGGGCAGATGTTGCTTTAGGAAATAAATACTTAAATGCCGGCGAGCATAAACTCCGTGCTACTATTAGCAAAGGCGGATTTAATATTAATTATATTCAGGCCTACAGCGGAATTGTAAGTGTTGATGATGAATTAGAAATTCCAAAAGATTATGAACTATCTCAAAATTATCCCAATCCGTTTAATCCAACTACTAGTATTGAGTATACAGTACCTAGTAGCGAGTATGTAAGTTTGAAAGTTTATGATGTACTCGGAAATGAAATTACTACTCTTGTAAATGAGCAGAAAAATGGCGGAACTTATAAAGTTAATTTTAATGCTGAGAACTTGCCTAGCGGTTTATATATTTATTCAATAACCGCCGGAAATTTCTCTCAAGTTCGTAAAATGATGCTTTTGAAGTAACCAGATTAATTATATCAGATTTTTAATGGCTCCATTTTCGGAGCCATTTTTTTATCAAAAAAAATTCTTAAGCTATAAGTGTCCGTCCATTTCTACAAATTCAAAAAACAAACAGAATTTTGTACACTTATTTTGAAAAACTTTTTCTATTTGAGTCAACCTACTCAAAACCACTTCCCTTTTCAAACATTATCAGAACAATTAGTTCTTAATCGTATTTATTGGCAAATAAGGAAAAACTTCTTGACGATTCTGGAACGATATAATTGCGGGTTTTAGAATTCTTCCTTGATCAATATTGATTGCTTGTCTAATCGTCTCATTTTCCTGCCAACCTTCTCTTCCGGACAAAACAGATGGTAAATGGACAATTAAAGCAGCAGAAATAGATCTTGAAGCGCTTTCCCAGAGATAGCTTGGAGTATGATCCACAGCGTAGTAATCAACTTTTCCAATCTTAAACATTGGATTTTTGAATGTGGTCGGCTTCGCAAAATAAAATCCCATGCCTTCATCGCAACTAACATCTATTATAAGACAGCCCGGCTTTAAACATGAACTCTCTTCTTCACTAACAAAAAAAAGCGGATGATCCGGTTCTTGATAAGTCCCATTTACAATAATATCAGATTCGCTAATCAAATCATTTAGCGGTCTTTTGCTTCCATCGTGTTCTATAATCATCATACGGGATTCATCTTCATTTCCCTCACGAATTCTAACATAATGACAATCAAGAATTTCCTCACGAACTTCATGATCGGGGCGTTGAATACAAATAGTTATATCCTTAAATCCGCGAGCCTTAAGTGCATATATTGCGCCGCGACTGACAGCACCAAAACTAAAAATGATTGTCTTGCGTTGGTTTCCGTAATGTCCATCAATCCCTTTAAGTTGTAAAGCATGTAATACAGCGCAATAACCGGCCATTTCGTTATTCTTGTAAAAAGTATGGCGCCCAATATTTCCTTTTGGTCCCCAAACAAACATATCTTCAAAAGCAATAAGTGTTTGTCGGCGATCAATTGCAGCTTGCGTGTGATCAAATTGCTGAACACAATGTGGATAACCCCATAGTATTCCTCCTTCGCGGAGCTCTTGAAAATCTGCTAAAACTGGTTTAGCAAGTATTACATTTCCAACTTCTGATAATATTTCTTCTCGTGAAGCAATACCGCCGGTTTGAGCAGCAATTTCTGCATCGTCAATATAGAAAGGTTCACCATAGCCTTTTTCAAAAATCAAATTGCCTCGTATTTCTTTTGGAAGACGAAGCAAATGTTCAGGATGGATAGGGATTCGTTGTTCATCTACTTTTTTTGAAGTTCCAATAACTCCAAATTTTAACATGGTCATGCGGTTTCCTCTTATTTGATAATTCGAACTCACTTACTCTTGAAAGCATCATAACAAAACTTAATGTAGTCATTTTTTTGCTAAGGAAGGCTCTTTACGAAATTATGTTTCCAACTTGAAAAATTGAATGGAATCAAATCTCGCAGATCAACTTTGAAGATTGGAAATAAGAAATATCTTCTATTTGTTTTTATAACGGTTTATTAATTTCTTATTAGGAACGAAATCAATTTATATTGATAAGCATTTTTAGATTATTACAAATAGAGGAAAACGATAAGAGAAATAATCTATACCAGATGTAATTTATGGGAACTGTAAATAAGTTTTAGTTATAATTTACCGCATATGTTTTTCTAAAAAAATCATTTCATGTGCGGCAAATTTAAGTACCGTTTTATTTTTGTATAAAATCTCTCGCAGTTTTTAATTCTTCAGGACTAATAACACCGTCGCTAATTATGTTTTGTATCGAATCTATAAAAGAAGTTAAGCTGCTGAATGAAAAATTATTCGCATTTAAAACTCCTTGTATATAATTATCAATTATTCCTTTTAGTTCTGTACCGTTTGCACTGTTTAAATAAGGGCTTATTAAGGCAGTTATATCTTCCTTAAAATATCCCATATAAAAATCTTTAGCGTACGTGAATAAAAAATCACTAACAACTGGAATATAACTTGTCACAAAATTTAGAATATGAGAGAAGAATACAACTAAAAGAACAATAAAGAGAATTATAAAAAACAGAATTATTCCTAAAGCTATCAACAAATATTTTTTAATTTTTCTAAAATCAATCGAGGATGAAGATAGAGAATTCATTGCATCATTTATGTTCATGGGGGTTTTTCTTTTTCGAAATAATAACCTAATCGATTTAATTAAAGTTCCAAATGCTATATATTTTACATAATAGTTATGATTTATTGATAAAAAGCTGCTAATTATTTCAAATTCAATGGGTTGTAAATAATTTTCAAAACTATAGAAAAGTCAATATTATTTAGCCTTTTGAAGAGAAAAACTAAAATCGAAAATTAAAAAAAATGACTTACTAAGATAAAATCCTCTTTTATTTGGCGAAAAGCATCTATAAATTAAGTCAATTATTTGCGATAATAATGTTTATATAAATTCAATAATACGTAAGGATTGTTTTTGTTTTATTTCTCTAAAATAATTGACGTACAAAACCAGTGAATTCTATGAAAAAAAATATTTTTGTTTTCATTTTTCTAATCCCAATTTTTCTAATTGCCTCAAACTCCAGAAACAATGCATCCAAACAAGAAATAGAGCTTAAAGTTGGAGCTTTTAATTATTATCCGAGCATTTTCAAAGATAAGGATGAAAAAATAAAAGGATTTATAGTAGATATACTTTCAGAAATAGCAATTAATGAAAATTGGAAAATTAATTATCTATATGGAAGCTGGAAAGAAGGGCTCAATAGAATTCAAAATGATTCTATTGATCTCTTTACAAGTGTTGCATTTACCGAAGAACGCAATAAGTTTATGGATTACTCTAAAGAAAGTATTTTAACTGTTTGGGGAGGCGTGTATGTAA
>SWCB01003742.1_pt1 | contig 89420 bp, 71 predicted proteins | sample 4692901 | NCBI WGS metagenome assembly SWCB01 (sample SAMN10267276, study PRJNA491770) | bioreactor metagenome | isolation source: DHS bioreactor inoculated with subseafloor sediment | place: Japan: off Shimokita Peninsula | collected 2006-08 | reverse complement strand
GGGGGGCAGCGACAACCATGGCATCGGTAATTCCGGTGAGTGCCACGATAAATGGCGGTATGGGTCCGCCGGGGTCTACGAGCGTCTGGAATTCGCCGAGACACACGCCGCCCCTGGTCTTGACAGCACCGATTTCAGTGATCGCGCTTGACGAGGGGGAGCCACCGGTGGTCTCGAGGTCAACCACCACAAACGTGGTGGCGCTAAGAGGCTCGCCGATCTCATCGAGGGTTAATTGCAGGCCCTGAAGCTGGCCTGCAAGGTCCGGTAGCGGCGCGGTCATGCGGCCGACGCTACGTCACCCGTCCGACATGGGCATCGTTGCGGAGGGCCCATGTCAGGGGTGGGCCGTAGCGTTATTTTCATGATGATCGATTGCGATATGTGTACCGAGCGTGGACCCGCGTGCGGGGACTGCGTCGTCTCGTTTCTCACCATTGGACTGCGACCAGGCGCGTTCGAGGTGGATAGCGACCAAGCAGCGGCCTTGTCGGCGATGGCCAGCGGGGGGCTCGTGCCGCCTCTCCGGCTGGTGCGCGCCGACGAACGGGCGTCATGACGTCAACCATGACATAACGCCCTAGCCTGAGCCTGTTGCCTCTCAGTCGTTGGCGCCGCCGGCGTACAAGCCTTCGACTTCTGCGGCATGGTCTGCGAGCACGGTGGCGCGCTTGACCTTGAGCGACGGCGTGAGGTAGCCGTTCTCGATGGTGAAGTCGCTAGGCAAAATCGCATACTTGCGGATCGACTCTGCCCTCGATACCGCCTTGTTGGCGCGCGCAACCGCCATATCGAGGTGGCTGCGCACGGTGGGATTGTCTGCTGCTTCGCCGGTCGTCATCGGCGGGAGGCCTTTTCCATGCAGCCAACTAGGCAACGCATCGGCATCGATCGTGATGAGGGCACCAATGAAGGGCTTCCCATCGCCCACGACCACGCACTGCGAAACCAAGGGATAGCCACGGAGTCGGTCCTCCAGTACGGCAGGGGCGACGTTCTTTCCGCCCGCCGTCACGATGATCTCCTTCTTGCGTCCCGTGATGGTGAGGTATCCGTCGTCGTCTTCCATACCGATGTCGCCGCTATAGAACCATCCGTCAATGATCGATTCTGCGGTGGCGTCCGGATTGTGGTGGTAGCCCTCGAACAGTTGCTCCCCACGCAGCAGGATTTCACCGTCATCGGCGATCCTGACCTCGATTCCAGGAATGGGCTTTCCGACGCTGCCAATCTTGGGCTTGTCCTGCGGGTTGACGTGTGAGGCCGCCATCGTCTCGGTGAGCCCATAGCCCTCGAGGACCGTCAGACCAAGCCCCCTGTAGAAGTGACCGAGACGGGCGCCGAGCGGGGCAGAGCCGGAGATGGCCCACCGCGCGTTGCCACCAAGCACTGCAACAATCTTCGCTAATACCAGGCGGTAGGCGATGGCATGGCGCACGCGTAGTGCCTTGGAGGGACCTGATGGCGTGTCGCGCGCCTCGGAGTACTCGATGGCTTGCTTGGCGGCCCACCGGAAGATCTTGACCTTGCCACTTGCAGCGGCCTTCTGCTCGGCCGAGTTGTAAATCTTCTCGAACACTCGCGGTACTGCCAGGACGAGCGTGGGCTTGAAGGTCCCGATGTAGGCCACGAGTTTGCTTGAATCGGGGCAGAACCCAACGACGGTGCCCGAGGCAATGAGTGCCACTTCAACGAGTCTTGCGAGGGAGTGAGCGAGAGTGAGGAAGAGCACTGTCGAGGCGCCTTCCTCGAACAAGACATCGGGGAGGACCTCCTGCACGCCGCGCACTTGAGACGAAAAATTGTGGTGAGTGAGCCGAACGCCCTTGGGCCGGCCCGTCGTCCCCGACGTGTAGATGATGGTCGCGAGGTCGTGAGGTCCTGGACGCTCAGTCCGGGAGCCGAGTTCCTCCTCGGAGACGCGTGCGCCATCTGCCACGAGGCCAGCGATGGCGCCCTTGTCGATAACCTCGATCGCTACGAGGGGCGACTCGGAATCTGAGGCGACCTTTCGGGCCATCGCCGCATGCTCTTCCGACTCAACAAAGATGGTGCGGACGGCGGCATCCGACGTGATCCAGTCGATCTGGGCGGTGGAGGCGGTGTCGTAGATGGGCACGGGAATTGCACCGGCTGACCAGATCGCAAGGTCGAGAATGGTCCATTCGTAGCGTGTGCGGCACATGATGCCGACGGACTCACCTGGGGCGATTCCGCGCGCGATCAGGCCCTTGGCCACCGCGGCGACATGAGCGGCTGCCTCTGCACCAGTGACGTCGATCCACTGGTCTTCGCTGTCGGTGTAACGCAGGACTACATCGTTGGCGTGTCGATGCCACGAGGCTGAAACCAGCGCCATGACGTTGCGCGCATCGGAAACTACTACCATGTCTGACTCCATTGGCAAGGCGATGGGTTGCGCTCACGATACCCTCGACGGAGAACTTTTCAAGCATTTTTTTCGAAGGGATGACAGTGGACGCCGTTGGAGTCGATATTGGCGGGACAAAGATCGCGGTCGGTGTTGTTGACCCTTCCGGCAAGATCCTCGCGAAAGTTCGACGCCCCACCCAGCCCGAAGACCCGTCGAGTATTGACAACGCGATAGCGGACGCAATCACTGAGCTTTCGGGTGAATACGACATTAAGGCAGTAGGGGTAGCGGCCGCAGGTTTCGCGAGCTCCGACCGCAATCACATGACGTTTGCCCCCAACATTGCGTGGCGGGATTACCCCCTGGGCGACAACATCCGTGCCTTGCTTGGCAAGGATGACGTCACTGTTGTTGTCGAGAACGACGCCAACGCGGCCGGGTGGGCAGAGTTTGCGTTCGGCGCAGGCAAGGGCACCAACACTATGGTGATGCTCACCATCGGCACTGGTCTCGGCGCCGCCATCGTCGTGAATGGGGAGTTGGTACGCGGCGCCTTTGGGTTTGCGGCCGAGCTTGGACACGTTCGACACGTGCCAGACGGATTCCCGTGCGGATGCGGACAACGAGGGTGCTGGGAGCAGTACGCCTCAGGTTCAGCGCTCACTCGAGAGGCGCGTAGGGCTGCCGTCGACCGTTCCGTGAGGGCGGCCACCCTTCTTGAGAAGGCTGGGGGCGATCCCGCTGGGATCAAGGGCCCCCACGTGACTCAAGCGGCCATGAACGGGGATGAACTCGCTATCGAACTGCTGCACGACCTGGGACGCGCCATCGGAGAGGGCTGTGCATCGATCGCGGCCATCCTGGATCCCGAGGTGTTTGTCATTGGGGGAGGTGTGATCGCCGCCGGGGATCTTATGCTGGGACCTGCGCGCGAAGCATTTGCCAAGAACCTCACTGCGGGCGGTCACCGACCGCTCGCTCCCATTATCGCGGCAGATATGGCCAACGATGCCGGAATTGTTGGGGCGGCCGCGCTTGCGCGTGAGGCAGTTCCCTTCGATTTCTAAACTCCCTTCCTAGATTGAGGATGTGAGGACCGATGTACTACCAGCTCTTTAAGCACGTTCTGCTTGGCCCTGGACTCAAGGTGTACTACCAACCGTGGTCTCAAGGTCTCGGGAACGTACCAGCAGACGGTGGAGCGATCCTTGCGTCGAATCATCTGTCATTCTCCGATTCGATCTTCTTGCCGCTCGTGTTGAAGCGCAAGGTCGTGTTTCTCGGCAAGTCTGAGTACTTCACGGGCAAGGGTGTGAAGGGAGCGGCAACGCGGGCGTTCATGGAAGGCGTTGGCACTATCCCCGTGCATCGGGGTGGAGGACGCTCGTCCGAGGCCGCGTTGCGCACCGGCATGCAGGTTCTGAGCGAGGGACACCTCCTGGGCATCTATCCCGAAGGCACGCGAAGCCACGACGGACGGCTCTATCGGGGAAAGACAGGCGTCGCACGCTTGGCTATCGAGGCTGACGTTCCCGTGATTCCCGTCGCGATGATTGGGACAGACGTGGCCCAACCGGTGGGGAAGAAGGTTCCCTCGCGGGTGAAGATCGGTGTACGCATCGGTAAGCCCATCGATATCTCCGCGTACCGGGGTCTTCAGGACGACCGCGAAGCGCTCAGGGAACTCACTGACAAGGTCATGAACGCGATCCAGAAACTCTCGGGCCAGGAATACGTTGACAGGGACTCGGCGCAGTACAAGCGAGCTGTGACGCTTGCCGAGCGCGAAGGCAAAGCGAAGGGCGACGCCTAGAGGAGTTTCGGGACCTGCGTCGCGCCGGTCGGGCGGCGAGGCTCCCCTAGAATGAGAACCAAACCCTCATTCGAAAGGCTTGTCGCATGTCCGTTCGTCGTGTTGCGCTGCTCACCGCAGGTGGCTTTGCCCCTTGCCTCTCCTCGGCCGTTGGCGGCTTGATTGCTCGCTATTCCGAGATTGCGCCCGAGATTGAGATCATCGCGTACGAGCACGGCTACTGGGGCCTGCTGCAGGGCAAGAAGATCGTCATCTCTGACGTCGTGCGCGAAAAGGCCGCCGTGTTGCACGACTTCGGGGGATCGCCCATCGGCAACTCTCGCGTCAAGCTCACCAACGCGGCCGATTGTGTCAAGCGCGGCCTTGTGAAAGAGGGCGAGGACCCGCTGCAGGTCGCGGCGGAACAGCTCAAGGCCGACGGTGTCGACGTGCTGCACACCATCGGCGGCGATGACACCAATACGACCGCTGCTGACCTCGCCGCGTACCTCCACGAGAATGGCTATGACCTGACCGTCGTTGGCTTGCCAAAGACGATCGACAACGACGTGGTGCCCATCAAGCAATCGCTCGGCGCATGGTCGGCTGCTGAGCAGGCATCTGTCTTCGCTCAGAACGTGATTGGCGAGCACCGCTCGGGCCCCCGCATGCTCATCGTCCATGAAGTCATGGGGCGCGCATGCGGCTGGCTCACCGCTGCGTCGGCCATGAAGTACCGCGAATGGCTCGCGAAGCAGGAATTCCTCCCCGAGATCGGTCTCACCAAGGATCGTTGGGACATCCACGCCTTGTACATCCCCGAGGCGACGATTGACCTCGACGCCGAAGCCGACAGGCTTAAGGCGATCATGGACTCGCAAGGCAACGTCAACATCTTCCTTTCCGAGGGTGCCGGTGTGCCCGAGATCATCAAGGAGATCGAAGAGGCTGGCGGAGAGGTGCTCCGCGACCCGTTCGGTCACGTGCGCCTTGACTCCATTAACCCCGGCAACTGGTTTGCGAAGCAGTTTGCTGACCGGTTGGGTGCCGAGAAGGTCATGGTCCAGAAGTCCGGGTACTTCTCGCGGTCTGCCAGGGCAAACGCCGAGGATCTGCGTCTCATCCAGTCGATGGTGGACCTCGCAGTCGAGTGCGCCTTGCGCGGCGAGTCAGGTGTGATTGGGCATGACGAGGAGGACGGCGACAAGCTGAAGGCCATCGCGTTCCCACGCATCGCAGGGCACAAGCCCTTCGACACCACGACCGACTGGTACACCGAGCTCTTGGCAGATATCGGGCAGCCATGACGGCGGCCGACGAGGCGCTGGCCGCTGCGGGTGTCGACGGCTACCTCGCCTGTGAGGCGAGACAGCAACCCAACTGGCCAGATAGCGAAGCCCTGGCCAACGCCATCGGCAAGCTCAAGCAGGTACCTCCGCTCGTCTTCGCGGGAGAGGCCGATGTGTTGCGTGCCCACCTCGCGGCCGCGGGCAGGGGAGAGGCCTTCGTTCTGCAGGGCGGGGACTGCGCCGAGATGTTTTCCGAGGCGACGGCAGACCGTATTCGCAACAAGATCAAGACGATCTTGCAGATGGCTGTCATCCTCACCTACGGCGCCTCTACTCCAGTTGTCAAGATTGGGCGCATGGCGGGTCAGTACGCCAAGCCGCGTTCTTCTGACATGGAGACTCGCGATGGAGTGACGCTGCCCGCTTACCGTGGGGACATCGTCAACTCGTCGGCGTTTACCGAAGAGTCGCGGATTCCCAACCCTCAAAGGCTCGTCGACGCGTACCACGTGTCGTCATCGACCCTCAATCTCATTAGGGCATTCACCACCGGTGGGTTTGCAGATCTGCGCTTGGTGCACCAATGGAACAGGGGCTTCGCTGCCAACCCCGCGTACGCGGCTTACGACCAGGTAGCAGGCGAGATCGATCGGGCCGTGCGTTTCATGGCCGCGGCAGGTGGTGATTTCGATGCGCTCAAGACGGTCGAGTTCTTCTCGAGCCACGAGGCGCTTCTGCTCGACTACGAACGTGCGTTGACTCGCATCGACTCGCGCAGTGGCCGACCATACGATTGCTCGGGCCACTTCTTGTGGATTGGGGAGCGCACGCGAGAGCTGAGTGGCGCGCACGTCGAGTTCATGTCAAAGATTCACAACCCCATCGGCGTGAAGCTTGGCCCCACCTCGACGGCGGCCGATGCCGTCGCGTTGGCCGAGCGGCTCAATCCTGACAACATCCCAGGTCGCCTGACGTTTGTGGCGCGGATGGGTGCCGAGAAGGTGCGCGACGTGCTCCCGGCGCTCGTCGAGGGCGTTCGCGATGCAGGCGTGTTCGTCACGTGGCTTTCCGACCCGATGCACGGGAACACCTTCACGTCCGCGTCTGGGTACAAGACCCGACGCTTCGAGACGATCCTTGACGAGGTCAAGGGCTTCTTTGAGGTGCACAGGGCATCGGGCACGGTGCCAGGAGGCATCCACGTGGAACTCACAGGAGACGACGTCACCGAGGTCATGGGCGGTAAGGCCGAGATCGATGATGATGGTCTCGCGATGCGCTACGAGACCAAGGTTGACCCGAGGCTCAACCACGAGCAATCGCTCGAGTTGGCCTTCCTCGTGTCGGAACTCTTGTCGCAACGCGAGCGCCCTTTGCTCCACGACGTCGGCGAGGCGTAGCAGGTAGAAAGGCGTCTCCGGCGCTCCGACGGGGAGACTACTTCTTCTTGTACTCCAAGTGGATGGTCGACCCTACTTCAACGAGGTCGCCCACATCCTCTACCTGATCCGAGATCTCCTTGTCGTCGTCCGGCTCGCCGTTGAAGATCTTGGGGAACTGTGCTGAGAAGTCAAGGTTAAGACCCAACGCTTCCGCCATCTCCTTTGCCTCAGCGACCGTGCGGTACAAGAAGCTGGGTACCTTGACTTGAGGTTTGCCTTCGGAAACGTAGAGCGTGATGGGAGCAGTACGGGTCGACTCCGATCCGGGAGCAGGATCTGTCTGGTAGACCTGCCCCTTCTTGAAGTCCAGCGTCCGGCCCATCTCGATGGCTACGACCATCTTGTATGGCTCAAGGAGAGCGCGAGCTTCCTCTTCCGTCTTGCCGGTGACGTCGGGAACGGTGATCGGCTGCGGACCTTGAGAGACAACCATATCGATCGGTAAGTCGTGCCGGACCGACTCGTTGGCTACGGGGTTGGTCGACATGACCTCTCCATCGGGCACCGTGTCCGAATAGACCCTATCGATCGTCCCGACGGAGAAGCCCACATCGCCAAGTTGCTTGATGGCGTCGCCTTCCGTAATGCCAACCACTAAGGGAACGGTTTCCATACGAGGGCCCATGGAAACGACGAGTTTCACTGCCGCTCCCTTAGCAATCTGTTCCTGTGCAGCGGGGTCAGTACGAATGACGATGCCCGCGGGGACATCGTCCGAGTTTTCGCTCAGGAGGATCACGTCGAGCTCAGCAGCCTCAAGGATTGCTCGTGCCTCGTCGGCCGTCTTTTGGGCGACGGGAGGCACGGTCGTAAATGCGCCTGGGCCCTGTGTGTTGTACCACCAGGTACCAAGGCCAAGCGTCAGCAACACCGCGGCAAGCACGGCCACGACCCACAGCGCCCATCGTGGACGGTGATGCACGGGTTCAACGGCATCGGGATCGTCGTACGAGTCTGCCTCAACGGCGGCAAAGAGGGGGGCGTTGAGGCCAATGGGTAGAGCAATCGTCGAGCCCGTGGGCGTGGGGTCGAAGGCCGTGGTGGCATCCGGATCAACATGTGCATCGCCGACGAGACGATGATTGCCCGATGGTGGCTCGGCCTTCCTGTCGAGCGTCGGCTCATCGATCATCGCGCGCGTCTGCCTGACCGATGCGAGCGCCGCAGTGGCGTTTGCGGGTCGACCAGCCGGCTCGCGCGATGCGAGCGTCAGGACCAAGGTGTCAAGTTCGGCAGGCAGCCACGGCGCGTAGGTAGAAGGTGGAGGGACGTCCTCATGGACGTGGCGCGTCGCCACCTCGATCGCCGAGGCAGCGGTGAACGGCTGCCTCCCAGTGAGCGCCTCGAAGAGCATGATGCCCACGGCGTAGACGTCGGTGCGAGCATCTGCCTCGCCGCGTTGCACAAGCTCGGGTGCGAGGTAGGCGACGGTGCCCATCACGGTGCCGGTTGACGTTGATGTCACTTCGGTGACGGCCCTCGCCAAGCCAAAGTCGGCGAGCTTGGGCCTACCGTCCTCATCGATCAACACGTTTTCGGGCTTGACGTCCCTGTGGACGAGCCCCAGCCTGTGCGCGGCTGACAAGGCATCCAGGATCGCTTCGATCATCGCGAGAGCTTCACCTACGGTGAGAGTCGACTCATGGTTGAGTCGAGTGCGCAGATTCTCGCCGTCGACATATTCCATGGTCAGATACGACAGATCACCATCGGTGCCTTGGTCGTAGACCCTCACCAAGCCGGGGTGGGTCAGGCGTGCCGACGCCTTTGCTTCTCGTCGGAAGCGGGAGGCAAACTCACCCTGATCGGATTCGCCTCCGAACGCCGCGTGCATGACCTTGACGGCGACGAGTCTCTCGAGTCGCTTGTCGAGCGCCAGGTAGACCGTCGCCATTCCCCCCGCGGCGATGCGTTCGCGTACCTCGTAACGGCCGTCGATAAGACGGCCCAGGAGGGGGTCGGTCAGGGTTTCGGCCACGGAAACATCATAGGTTCTTGGTGGGAGAGCATCGGGGAGGCCAGTGTGCATTGTCGCCTACTTGAAACGTTCCTTTAGCGCGAGAACCGAGGCCACATACTTCTTAGTATCGGCGTTGAGTCCGCGGGTGCGTACTGAACGTTCTCCCTGGTAGTAGCCCGCAATAGCCGTTTCGATGGGGGTGTCGTTACGCTGCAACTGCTTGAGAATCACGACGCCAGCGGTGACGTTATCTTCTGCTACCAGCAGATTGAGTTCTCTGCCGACAAGCTGTGACGCCCATTCGCCGGACGTGGGGATGACCTGCATGCAACCAATCGCGTTGGCGGGGGAGACGGCCCTCTGGTTGAATCCCGACTCCTGAAAGGCGATCGCTTGGGCGAGCGCGGGGTCGACGCCCATGGCGTTGGCTGTATCAATGACGAGTTGCTGCATCTGGACCCTGCTGGGCACATCCATCGAGTTGAGCGTTGCCTTATTGACATTCGCAGCGGCGACGACCTCGACGGGATAGGTGCGCCCAAGGAACGTGCTTCCTACGAGCGCGGTGGACGTGCCGCCAGGGATGGCGAGGCTCTGTCCCGTGCGAATGATCGATGGGTTCGTCAGGGAGTTTGCTGTGGCGATCGCCGAAACCGACGTACCGAACCGGGAAGCGATGCTCGACAGGGTGTCCCCTCTGACCACTGTGTAGCTCGATGGAGCGGTGAGGGCGATGGCAGTGGTTGCCGCAGCAGTCGACACCACTGGAGCAATGGCGCCAGCTGGAATGGTGAGTGGCTGGTTGAGCCGAATGAGTGACGGGTTTGCCACGCCGTTGAGTTGAGCGAGGCTCGCTACCGATGTTCCAAAGCGTTGGGCGATCGACCACAACGTGTCACCCGATTGGACCACGTACGTGCTGGGCGCCATGGCCGGCGCGGAGGGCGCACCGCCGACAGTAGCTCCGCTCGGGATGGCGAGGGTCTCTCCGATCCGAATCAGCGTGGAATCGGCCATCCCGTTGGCGGTCTGGAGCGCCGCGATCGACGTACGAAAGGTTTGGGCGATGCCCCAAAGAGTGTCACCTTGTGCCACGACATACGTGGCGGGCGCCGCCTCGGCAGGTGATGACGCGCCGGTGGGCAGCGTGAGCCGTTGGCCCGCATAGATGGTCGCGCTGGCATCGAGCTGGTTGGTGGTCACTATCTCGGAAACGCTTAGCCCGTACCCGCGTGCTATCGCCGAGACAGTGTCGCCTGGTTGGACAACGTAATCCTGCGCATACGCGGGTGCGGCGACCAGGGCCAAGGCTGCGGTCGCGGTGAGTGACGTGGAAACAGTGCGAATGCTCGCGGTCTTAAATTCCATGTGAGCAGCCTCCGGCAGCGCAGTGACTGGTGAGGTACCAGTGGCGTATGTGACGAATGTGACAAATGTGACTTTATGCGATGTGACGCTGACGCACAAGGGGGGCCCATGGGTCGCTACCCTTATGGCGTGACCGAATGGATGACTGTTCCCGAATGCGCCGAGGCTCTTGGCGTATCCCTGTCCCGCGTGCGTGATTACCTCAGGGAGCGCAACCTCGTGGCGACACGGCGGGGGGACAACAACGCGGTCTACATTCCCGCAGGGCAAATTGTCATCGGCGAGGAGTACGACGGGCCGCATGTCCTTGCGACGGTGCGTGGCACCGTGATGGTTCTGGCGGATATGGGCTACTCGGACGATGACATCGTCACGTGGCTCATTAGCCCCCATGACGAATTGGAAGGCAGTCCTCTCGATGCCCTCAGGAGCGGACAGCGAGCACACGTGAGGCGATTGGCTCAGACGGCTCTCTAGCCGCAGGCGAGGTGGAGGGCGGCGCTTCCCACGCTGCCAAGAAAGCCGTGACAGTTGTGAGCTATGAGGCCCGTGCGGACATCTTGTCGAACATGCCGATGAGTTCGGCGTGGATGGCTGGGTCCATGGGGATCGCCTCGAGGCACGTCTTCGCCTCGGCGGTGTGTCGTGAGATCTCAGCCTCTGCGGCCTCGATCGTCCCTGACCGCTCCATGACGCCGGCCGCGAGTGCTACGGCCTCGTCATCGCCGCCGATGGCGTTCAGCAGCACGTGGCGGTCGTGAGAATCGGCGACTGAGAACGCGTGGCCAAGTAGAAGGGTGCGCTTACCCTCCCTGAGATCGTCTCCCGTCGGCTTTCCGGTCTCTGCTTGCGAACCTATGACTCCCAGTACGTCGTCCCTCAATTGAAAAGCGACGCCGAGCGGGAGGCCAACCGCGGCCCACGCGTCGACCGCTTCCGGTGTGCATCCGGCGAGTGCCGCCCCGATGGCGAGCGGGCCGACTGTCGTGTACGACGCTGTCTTGGCGCGCATGACGGCAAGAATTGCTTCGCGTTCGTCTGCCAAGAGCTCAACCGGCTGAGCGGCGAGCCTGAGGTCCAGATACTGGCCCGCAGTGCACACCATCGCCATCGACGTGAATCGCTCGCCGACGTGCGCAGCGACGGACTGCTCGACGCCCGCCAACGCCGCTACCAACTCACCCATACACGCCATCAGGGCGAGATCTCCAGCGAGAACGGCGCCGCTGGTGCCAAAGCGGGCGGCATCGCCGCGCCATCCCGATTCTTGATGCAAGCCCTCGATCAAGCGGTGTGTGGACGGCAAGCCCCTGCGCGTATCAGAATCGTCGAGCACGTCATCGTGGACAAGTGCCGCTACCTGGAAGAACTCGAGCGCAGCCGCCACGCGAAGAGCAACGTCTTCCCTACCTCCACCCGCAGCGCCATGGCTCATCATGAGGAGCGTCGACCGCATCCTCTTGCCCTTGGACGCGAGAACGGCGAGGGGATCGAAGAGTTCGTCACTAGCGCCCGCGATAGGTGTCACGGATCGTGCCATGCGTTCCATGGCAGCAGCCACGGTGCTGCCGACTCTTGCTGGGGTGGTGTGCTCCATGCCTGCCAGCCTAGGGGAGCGTCGTGCCCAGGTCGCGAGTGTGGGCGTTGTCCTCATCGTCGCTTCATCGCTAGGGCCTCGCGTTGCAAACCGGCGCATTCTCCTTGTTATGTCTGTTCACGTGCGTACTCCTGGCGAGTTGATCGCTTCCCTTCCCGTGCTCTTGGGTTTTGTGCCGATCGAATCGGTGGTGATCGTCGGGTTGGGAGCATCGGGCCGCGTAGCACCCGTCGTACGCCTCGATAGAGGCGATTGTCTGATCCCGGAGTTGGCCCAGAGCGTGGCGACTGCTGTGGTCGGTCACCTCGCTAGGGCGCGCTCCACGGGGGTCGTTCTTGTGAGCTTTAGGCACGGTGGCAGCCCACTCACGTGCTCGGCGCTTGACGCGTTGAGGCCGCTCCTGGGCGGACATGTCGAGGTGGTCGACGCATGGGTTGTCGCGGGTAATCGCTTCCGTGCTCCCGAATGCCCCGACCCCGGCTGTTGCCCAGATGGCGGGCGGGCGGTTCCCTCCGCACCAGAGGGCCTGCCGCCGTATCGCCCAGCGCTCGGTTTCACCCATGGTTCTCGAGACACGCGCGGCCCGATGGCGACAGGCGTCAGGCGCAAGAGAGCCCGCGCCTCCTTCCAACGCGCGCGAAACGCGCGTGCGCGGGCCCACCTCTTGAGCGATGGCGGCGTGGAAGACGGGCACTCAGCGAAGAGCACCGGTTCATCCAGGTCTGCAAACGTGGCGCCGCTGACGCAGTGGAGACTCGACAAGCTTGAAGAGTGGCGCACAGCGCTTGGCCGAGCGGCTACAGGGATGATGCCTAGCGATGCAGCGACAGGAAGGCTAGCGGCAGGGTTATGCGACATCGTGGTGAGGGATGCGGCCGTGATCGCCATGGTCCCTGGGCGAGAAAAGGTTGCGAAGGCGCTGTGCGGAGATCCAACGACGAATGGAGTACGCGAGGCCCTTGCCGTCATGATCGCGGCGGAGCATTCCGAGCGGCCCGCAGACGCGGATGTCTATGCGCTCGTGGCGCTCGCGGAACATGTCGCGTCTTTGAGCGACGACGGGGCGGCCCCAGCGCTGACGCTTGCTGGACTCGCGCTGTGGTGGAGTGGAGAGCATTCCATGGCGGACCACGTCATCGCGCGCGCTCTCGCTTGCGAACCAGGCTATCGTTTGGCAGAACTCGTAGCTTGCGCGCTCGACGCACACATGCCTCCGGGTTGGATAGCGGCGGCATAGCGCTCTTCCAGATTCGGCTCCGCCATGGACGCTCACGCTGGTTCACAGCGGGGTTTTGGGGCTTGACAAAGGCGCTATAATTTAATGGATTTGCTGCGCGGCTCAAGGCCACGGCAATCCCCTGAATGTTGAACCGAGAGGACGCCTGTGTTGCCTGGTTGACCAGGCCCGCTTGTCCCTCATGATCCGGTCGCCCGCGTCTCAACTCCGCAATGCCGCCTAAGGAGCACACCACGTCCGCCACTGCCGCAACCCCCAGCACCGCACCCGCCAAGGCCGCGCGTACGCGCAAAGCTACGCCCAAGGGCGAAGCAACGGTGACTCCAGGCGCCGACGAGGTGGCCACGGACGTCGTCGATGACGCCAGTGACCAAGAAATCGAAGTCGTCATTGTCGCAAAGGCCGAGGGCGACGGCAAGGACGACGATTCCGACGAGGACGTCGCCGGGTTTGTGATTTCTGGCGAAGACGACGATGCCCCGGTCCAGCAAGTCATGACCGCAGGAGCTACCGCCGACCCTGTCAAGGACTACCTGAAGCAGATCGGCAAGGTCGCGCTCCTCAATGCGGAGCAAGAAGTGGACCTTGCTAAGCGTATCGAGGCAGGCCTTTTTGCCGAAGAGAAGCTCGGTTCGGGCGACAAGATGGCCCCCAAGGCACGCCGCGAGCTCGAGTGGATCGCCAACGACGGCCGCCACGCCAAGAACCACCTACTCGAAGCCAACCTGCGTCTCGTCGTCTCCCTTGCTAAGCGGTACACCGGCCGTGGAATGCTCTTTCTGGACTTGATCCAAGAAGGCAACCTTGGCCTTATCCGTGCAGTCGAGAAGTTCGACTACACCAAGGGCTACAAGTTCTCGACCTACGCGACATGGTGGATTCGCCAGGCAATCACGCGGGCCATGGCCGACCAGGCTCGCACCATCCGCATCCCCGTCCACATGGTCGAGGTCATCAACAAGCTGGCACGCGTTCAGAGGCAGATGCTCCAGGACCTGGGCCGCGAGCCGACGCCCGAGGAGCTCGCCAAGGAGCTCGACATGACACCTGAGAAGGTGGTCGAGGTCCAGAAGTATGGCCGTGAGCCCATTTCACTCCACACGCCTCTTGGCGAAGATGGAGACAGCGAGTTTGGAGACCTGATCGAGGACTCCGAGGCCGTGGTCCCCGCTGACGCAGTGGGATTCACGTTGCTCCAGGAGGAACTTAGTAAGGTCATGGACACGTTGAGCGATCGCGAGGCAGGCGTTGTTGGAATGCGCTTTGGCCTTACCGACGGACAGCCCAAGACCCTGGATGAGATTGGCCGCGTCTTTGGCGTGACGCGTGAGCGCATCCGCCAGATCGAGTCCAAGACGATGTCGAAGCTTCGGCACCCTTCCCGTTCACAGGTGCTGCGCGACTACCTCGACTAGCGCAACGGCGGCGCGCCGCCGTTGTCACGCCTTCAGGGAGATTTGGGACAAAACGCGTCCACAGATCGCCTCTTTGTCGGAACTCGACAAAGAACCCTGAGTTTTCAGTGACGGCGAAACACCCGTCATTCTCCTCGCCCAGTCGCTAGGCTTTCAGTCGTCCGGGTGGCGACACCTTGACCTTATTCTCAAAGAGGAGAAAACAATGGGCGTGTTCATGCAAGGGCTTCAGGCCTTAGATGCCATCGACAGAATCTTCTGGGCATTGCTGATTCTTGGCACCGCAGCTGTATTTGGTGGTTTCTTCCACCAGATTCAAGAGAAGTCGAAGGACGTCACAAACGGGATGTTCCTGGGCGGCATCGTTCAAGCTGTCGCCGCAGTCATCATTTTGCTGCTGGCAGACGGAGACCTGCTCCGTCCGACGTGGGTGTACCTCATTTTCATCCCAGCACTGATTTTGGTCCTCGTGGTCGTGTTCCGTAGGAAGAAGAACAATCAAATCGTGTGGGGCGCCCTGGGATTGCTCTCAGCTGCAGCATTGGTGCTTGGTCTGTTCTGGTAGGTCAGACCTCACTGCCTTGGCGGCGGGACCCTTCGGGGGCCCGCCGCTTCTGCATTCTTGAAGCGCCGCAGGGGAGCGGCGAGACGAATTCGGCGGGTTGGCCTCATCGCGTCTGCCGGCTAGCAACCGTTACAAGACAGTTGACGGAAGATTCTCGCTTATCGCTGGAGGCTCAAGCGGGGCGGTGGACGATTGCCGCGCCGTCTGTGCGATCACAATTCCAGCGAAGACCACGATGGAGCCCGCGACTTGCGCGGAAGTGAGACTCTCGCCGAGCCATACCCATGCGGCTGCGAAGGCGAAGAGCACCTCCGATGAAGCCGCAATGCCCACCGCCGTGGCAGACGTGTGTCGTAGTGCCATCAATAGCAACACGAACGGTGCGAAACTGCCGAGCAGGAGAACGTACAGCAACGGCATCCACAGGGGGAGGTGCACGGACTCGAGCGCACCTGTGAGCGAAATTCTGCGCACGAAAACTCCAGGGTCGATCGTCCACCATCCGGAAAACAGTGCCCAGAAAGCAGAAGCAAAGGTGGACGCCCAGAAGGCGACGGCAAGGGGGTGCCTGGTGGCGACGCCGCGTTCTCCAGCAAGGAAATAGAACGCGAAGGCGAAGGCGGCACCAATTGCTGCCAGCACCCCCAGCGGCCGCAAGTGCGAGTCCCACACCTGGGCCACGACAGCGAGGCCACCCAAGACGGCGCCAATGGCCCACCACAGCCGACTCCCGATGCGCTCTCCGAACATGAGCCAAGACGTCAAGGCCACCAGAATGACCGCCGTGTACTCGAACAGTAGCGCCACACCTATGGGCAACATGGAAATCGCGACCGAATACAGCCACTGCGCCATGGCGAGCCCCGCCACTCCGAGGAGCGCGAGTGCGGCGAGCTCGCGCCGAGTCACGGCGAAGTGCCGGCGTCCAGCGACCGCAAGCCACGCTCCGGAAAGCACCGCAGTAGCGGTGACCCGCATGAGGGTCACGTGCGATGGGTTGAGGCCTGCTTCGATCACTACCTTGGACACGGAGCCGTTGAGACCAAAAAGTGCCGCCGCGAGCAACGCGTACGAAGTCCCGCGAAGCGGGGATCGCAGGTGAGCGGACGGCATGGGCACATCGTAGGGCGGCGGCGGTGCACTCCAGTGCGCCAGGGTTCGAGGCGCTAACATTGGCTTAGACACAAAGGAGAATCCCTTGGAAGCCCTGCACACCACCCTTCTAATTTTGCACCTGTTAGGCCTCGCAGCGATCCTTGGAGGCTCGCTTGAGCAATGGCGCACGGCGGGGAAGTTGACCAGCCCAGTGACGCTCTGGGGCGCGCGGGCGCAACTTGTGACGGGTCTCGCCCTTGTTGCGCTGATCTTCACTGGTGACGATGCGGAGGACGCCAATCACATGAAGATCGGCATCAAGCTCCTCGTGGCGGTCGCCGTGGCAGCAGTGGCGGAGATGAACGCCAAGAAGTCGAAGATCGCGCATTCGGCGCGACTCATCGCGGCATTGACCGTCGTCAATGTCATCGTGGCCGTCGCCTGGAAGTAGTCGATGGCCAATCCCGTTGTGCGGGCTGCCGTCCCCGACGACGCTGCGGAGATCGTCCATCTCGGTGCGCTCATGTTCAAGAGTTTGGGCGCGCATCCCACGCCGATGTGGGCGCTTGACTCGACCAACTGGGTCAGGGAGCGCCTAGGGAGTGATCTTTACGGCGCCGTCATTGACGCTGGAGAGGGAGGCCTTGCGGCTTGCGGGCTCATCAACATCGTCCCGCGGCTGCCACGCCCAGGTAGGCGCTCTCACGAGGCTGCGTACGTCCAGTGGGTCTCGACGGCACCGCAGCATTCGCGCAAGGGCATGGCGCGTGCAGTGATGAACGGCTTGCTCGCAGAGACCGACCGTCGGGGCATCGAGGTCATTGAACTGCACGCGACCGACGTGGGTAGGCCCCTCTACGAGGAGCTCGGATTCTTCATCAAGACCGACAACGTGGCAATGATGGCGTTGAGGGGTGACGCAGCGCCCGATGCACCCTCTGGGTCGCGATAGCTGCCGTGCCAGGCGCACCCCGTGCCGCTCATGCGGTCGACGTGCCCGAGATTCTGCGCCTTGGCGAGTTCATGTACGCGAGCGTCGGCACGACCGTTGAGGACGGGTGGAGGACCCTTGGCGCGTCTCAGCTTGCCGCACGCCTCGACGCGGACCTGCACGGATGGGTGATCGACGACGAAGAACTGGCAGGCTCGCTCGCGGCTTGCGGCTTTGTGAACAGGAGTCCGCGGCTTCCCTTGCCGGGCGCGCGGTCGGGCCTGGGCGGCTACGTGCAGTGGGTCGTGACGGATACTCAGCACCAGCGCCGCGGCCTGGCGCGAAAGATCATGGGGGCCATCTTCGAGTGGTCGGTGATCGAGGGCGTTGACGTTCTGGAACTGCATTCTTCCCCAACGGCAAGGTCGCTCTAGACGGCGCTCGGCTTCCATTTCTCCCCGAACATCGACTATCCGCCTGAGGTGCTCGGGGTTCCGATGCGGTGGATGAGTGGGCGAACTGACTCGGGGCCAGCGCGCCCCTCCTGACCGGTCGGCGGCGACGCCTAGACTTCCGGCGTGAGTTCTGACTATTCCGCACGACACCTGTCTGTCCTTGAAGGGCTAGACGCCGTCCGCAAACGTCCCGGCATGTACATTGGCACCACGGACTCCCGTGGCCTGATGCACTGTATGTGGGAAGTGATCGACAACTCGGTTGACGAGGCCCTTGGCGGCTTTGGCGACCGCATCGAGGTCATCCTTCACCCGGATGACTCGATCGAGGTGCGCGACGCTGCACGCGGAATCCCCGTCGACATCGAGCCCAAGACGGGCTTGACCGGTGTCGAGGTCGTGATGACCAAGCTCCACGCTGGGGGCAAGTTTGGCGGCGGGTCGTACGCCGCATCAGGCGGTCTGCACGGTGTGGGAGCGTCAGTCGTCAATGCGCTGAGCGAGAGGCTCGACGTGTGGGTTGATCGCGGGGGTCAGACCCACCACATGGCTTTCCGTCGCGGCGAACCTGGCCGATGGGCGGATCCGGCGAGCGGCCCCACCCCCGCAGCGGAGTTCACTCCTTTCATCACCAATTCCGAGCTCACCGTGGTGGGCAAGGTGGGCAAGAACGTCACAGGTACGCGCATCCGCTATTGGGCCGACAGGCAAATCTTCAATAAGCAAGCCGGAATCGCGTACGAGGAATTGCTGACGAGGGCACGCCAGACAGCGTTCCTGGTCCCAGGGCTCACGCTCTCGGTGAAGGACAACAGAGAACCCCTGAACCCCGTCGAGGAGACGTTCCGCTACGAGGGTGGAGCCAAGGACTTTGTCGAGTTCATCGCCCCTGATACAGGGGTGACGGACACGTGGCTGCTCTCCGGCGACGGGCACTACGTGGAGACCGTCCCCGTGCTGAAGCCGGGCGGGCAATTGGTGTCCGAAGAGGTCCAGCGCGATTGCCACGTCGACGTCGCTCTGCGCTGGGGAACCGGCTACGACACCGAGGTGCGTACCTTTGTCAACATCATCTCGACTCCCAAGGGTGGCACCCACCTCGCTGGCTTTGAGCAAGGGTTGGTGAAGACGCTGCGCAAGATCATCGAGGCCAATGCCCGCAGGCTCAAGATCATGGCCAAGGACGGCGTTGAACGGATCGAGAAGGACGACATCATGGCGGGCCTCACCGCGGTGATCACTGTGCGGCTGTCGGAGCCTCAATTCGAGGGCCAGACCAAGGAGGTTCTTGGCACTGCTCCCGTCCGCGCCATCGTCGCAAAGGTCGTCGAGACCGAACTCACGGCGGTGCTCAACTCGCCCAAGAGGGACACCAAGGCACAAGCCAATACCGTGCTTGAAAAGGTCGTTGCCGAGATGCGGGCGCGTGTCGCTGCCCGCAAGCAAAAGGAGATTTCTCGCCGCAAGAACGCGCTTGAGACGTCCTCGTTGCCAGCAAAGCTGGCCGATTGCCGCACGCACGATATCGAGCAGTCAGAGCTCTTCATTGTGGAGGGAGATAGTGCGCTCGGTACCGCCAAACTGGCGCGTCAATCGGACTTCCAAGCGCTGCTTCCCATTCGAGGCAAGATCCTCAACGTGCAGAAGGCCTCGGTCACGGACATGCTTCACAATACCGAGTGCGCGAGCATCATCCAGGTGTTGGGGGCAGGGTCTGGACGTACCTTCGATCTCGATGCTGCGCGTTACGGGAAGATCATTCTCATGACTGACGCCGATGTTGATGGCGCCCACATTCGCACGTTGCTACTGACGCTCTTCTTCCGCTATATGCGCCCTTTGGTGGACGCCGGACGCGTGTATGCGGCGGTGCCTCCGCTGCATCGGCTCGAGATTGTGGGCTCCCCACGGCGAGACCGCGAGTACATCTACACGTATTCAGAGACCGAGCTTCAAGAGACGCTTCGCGAACTTAAGAAGTCCGGCCGCAAGGTGAAGGATGACATCCAGCGCTATAAGGGCCTTGGCGAAATGGACGCGGACCAATTGGCCGTCACCACCATGGATCCTGGAAAGCGGACGCTCAGGCGGATCACGGCGGCACACGCCGAATCCGCCGAGCGCGTCTTTGAACTTCTCATGGGTAACGATGTGGGCCCTAGAAGGGACTTCATTGTTGCCGGAGGAGAGGGCATGGACAGGGCGAGGATCGACGCTTAACCGCGTGGAAAGCCGTCGGTAGGGCTGTCGCGATGAGCGTTCAGTGAATGCGGATTCCCGGCGCCGTTATGGTGGATCGCATGGTCCTCTATCGCGAACTTGATCCACTCTTGCCTGATCTGGGCTGGGAACGCCCGCTCCCGCGGGTCGTGACGGCCGACGCAGTGCGAGCAATCCATGCGTGTACAGATGCAGGGGCCTTAGGCGCGATGGCGGGGGCCGCGAGGTCATTTTGGGCGGCGGCGGGAGGGGTCGCCATAGGACTGGGGTTCGGGGTGGCTCTTCTTGCTCTCGGTAGGCACACGGCGGCCGCGGGGCTGTTTGCCATGGCGGTTCCCGCGGGTTTGCTGACGATCGAGGCTAGGAGGCGTGCTCACCAATGGCACGCGGTCATCGAGGCCCGCCTGACGGTATTGGGCGGGGGCAAGTCGTAAGGCGAAAGCGACATCGACCTCGTGTCCACACACCACGGGTCCGAAGTCACACTCTTGGGCCCGTGCTTGGGCAACAATAGGGCCGTGACTCACCAAAAGCCTCCTCATGCCGAGATCGACGCCGAAGGCCTCGGGAGGCGATCCACCGCGATTCTTCGCGTGGGCCTCATGATGCTTGGTTCGGGGACAGCGAGCTATCGCGTCAAGCAAGGCATGCGGACCGTGGCCAAGGCCCTCGGAGTGGAAGAGCACACGGCGCAGGTCACGCTCACCGAAATCACGACGACGTCGCGCTTGGGAAACCTCTTCCGGACCGAGGTATCAGAGCTACGGCATCTCGCGATCAATGCAGACCGGATCGCGCGGCTCGACAGGTTCCGTAGAAGCGTCCCGAGCATGATCACTCCCGAGGCCGTGCACGCAGCGCTCGACGAGGTCGAGACTCACGGCGCGATGTACAACAAGTGGCTCAACTCGACGTTCGCGGGCGCCGCGTGCGCGGGTTTCGCGGTGCTCAATAGGGCGCGGCTTGTCGAGGTGATCGTCGTGTTTGTCGCGGCGTTCCTTGGTCAATGGGTGCGCCGAGAATTTGGGCGTCGGCACTTCAATGCTTTTGGCACCGTTCTTGTCGCCGCAGTGGTCGCCACGACGGTGTACATCGGCTCCCTCGCGCTCATCGGCGTCATAGGTACTGGTTTGGAGACTCACGCCTCGGGCTATATCTCGTCAGTGCTCTTTCTTTTGCCAGGGTTCGCACTCATTACCGGCGCACTCGACCTTGCGAAGTCGGACTACTCGGCGGGAATTGTGCGCCTTGTCTATGGCACCACCCTCACGCTTGCGGCTGCAGTGGCCGTCTGGGGTGTGTCGCTGCTGAGCCCGCTCGACACGTCGGCCAGGCCCGCTTTTGGGGTGCCCCTGTGGGCAGATCTGACCATCAAGGCAATCGCGACCATGGTGGGTGTTGGCGGGTTCGCGATGCTGTTCAATTCGCCGTGGCGAATGGCCCTTATGGCGGCCGTGATCGGCCTGGTCAACGTGCCGCGCATCGTGCTCATCGAGCACGGAATGGCCGTCCAAACCGCCACCTTCTTGTCATGCATGGTGTTGGGCCTTTTCGCGGCCATTGGCGCCAGGGGCGGGCGATGGCCGGTCATCACGCTGCAAGTGCCAGCGGCTTTGGTGCAGATCCCGGGTGTGCTCGTCCACGAGGCAGTGGTGAGTCTCAACGAAGCCCGCTACATTGACGCGACCGCTGAGCTCTTGCAGGTGCTGCTCACAGTGTTGGCGATCCTTGTGGGCCTCGTGGTAGCCAAATACCTCACGGACCCGCATTGGGCGTTCGAGCGCCAACACTAGGCGGCACGAGCACGCGGTATGCCCGCGCGACGTGTCGGGTGATGCGACTAGCCGATACCACCCACTGGCGCCGCTAGAGGGTGTCCTGAGCCGTCCCGCCTGCCGATGTCCGCAGGGAGCTCGAGAGGCTGGCCAGAGCCCGCAGATGCCCTCGCTGGACGGGTTCCCACCCACGCGGTGAGGAGAGTGTCCTCGCCCTTCAGGAAACGGTGGGCGCGCACCCCGCCGGTTGCGCGACCCTTTGCTGGGTATTCGCTGAGCGGCGTGGTCTTGGCGGCTCCAGGCTGCGTTCCTGGCAACCCGTCAGAGGACCCCGAAATGGTCACGACCACGGCCGACTCGACATCGGTCAAGGCAGTGAACGAGGCAACGGACTGACCCACGGAGAGGTTGATTCCTGCCATGCCTCCCGCTGGGCGTCCCTGAGGGCGTACGGCGGAAGCGGGGAAGCGCAAGAGTTGCGCGTCGCTCGTGACGAAAACAAGGTGGGCGGAATCGTCTGCTGGCGCCGCTCCAACCACGTAGTCGCCGTCCTTGAGGGAGATGACCTCCCACGCGTCGCGCGCGGGCGCTGGCTCGACGGCTAGGCGCTTGACCACTCCCTGCGCCGTCCCGATGGCGATGGTGACTTCCCCGTCGAGAAGGATGAGGGCGACGGGTTCCTCGTTCCTTTCGAGAGTCACCAGCTCGCGCACTGGAACGCCCCCTGAAAGCGAGGGTGGGTCGTCCGTCGACGGGAGTGCAGGGACTTCAAGCATCTGCAGCCGAAGCACTCGCCCAGTGGACGTCAGCACGCCTACATCTGCCCGTGCGGTAGTGGCAACCACCGAGACGAGAGCGTCGTGAGGCGCCCGCCTACCCTCGCGATTGACGGGGTGATCGTCGGCAGTGCGTGCCACGAGACCCGTGGTGGACAAGAGCGCCGAGCACGGGGTATCGGGAATCTCGAGCCCCGCGGACCGGGCTCCGGTTGGGCCCGCCGCGGCAGATGTGCCCGCCGGGGCGTTGAGGGACAGTGCCAGAACGGGGGAGACACCTGAATCTGCGAGCAGAATGGTCCTGCGCGGTGTGCCGTAAGCCGCGGCCGCGGCGTCCATCTCGCGACCAACGACGGATCGCAGCACTGTGTCCGAGCCGAGGACCTCCTCGAGCTCGGCGATCTCGGCCATCAATTGGGCCTTCTCGTTCTCGAGTTCGATGCGGGAAAACTTGGTGAGTCGGCGCAGACGCAACTCAAGGATGTACTCGGCCTGGATTTCGGAAAGGTCGAAGGCCGTCTGAAGGCGATCGCGCGCGGCGCCGCTGTCGTCGGACGTCCTAATGATCTGGATGACGTCGTCGATATCGAGAATCGCGATTAAGAGCCCGTCTACCAGGTGCAAGCGGGCCCGTCGTGCGGCCAAGCGGTGGCTCGACCGGCGGCGCACGACGTCGAGACGGTGCTGCACCCAGACCTGGAGGAGCTCGCGCAAGCCAAGGGTGCGCGGTTGGCCGCCCACGAGTGCGACGTTGTTGATGGAGAAGTTCTCTTCGAGAGGAGTGAGCTTGTAGAGCTGCTCGAGCACGGCCTCTGGCGAGAATCCAGTGCGCACCTCGATCACCAAGCGGAGTCCATGGTGACGGTCCGTGAGGTCCACCACGGATTGGATTCCCTGGATCTTCTTGTTTGAAACGCCGTCCTTGATGCGTTCGATGACCTTCTCGGGGCCCACCGTGTACGGCAGTTCGGTGACGACGATGCCCTTGCGCTTGGCGCTGACGTTCTCAATGCGGGCGGTGGCACGCGTGCGGAATGCGCCCTTGCCTGTCTCGTAGGCCTGACGGATTCCGTCGAGGCCAATGATCTTTCCGCCCGAAGGAAGGTCGGGGCCAGGCACAAACTTCATCAGCTCGTCAAGGCTCGCCTTGGGGTTGGCAAGCAAGTACCGGGCTGCCGAGATGACCTCAATGAGGTTGTGCGGCGCCATGTTGGTCGCCATCCCCACGGCGATTCCCGACGCCCCATTGACAAGCAGGTTGGGAATAGCGCTTGGCAACACAGAAGGCTGCTGCAACTTGTTGTCATAGTTGGGGACAAAGTCGACGGTGTCCTCATCGAGGTCGCCGATCATGGCCATCGATGCCGACGCGAGCCTGGCCTCCGTGTAGCGCGAAGCGGCGGGGCCATCGTCGAGTGAGCCGAAATTGCCGTGACCATCGACGAGGGGAAGCCTGAGCGAGAAAGACTGAGCCATGCGCACTAAGGCGTCATAAATGGCCTGATCGCCATGCGGGTGGAGCTTACCCATCACCTCGCCCACGACACGAGAAGACTTGACGTGAGAGCGATCAGGGCGCAGGCCCATGTCGCCCATCGTGTAGATGATGCGCCGTTGAACGGGCTTGAGCCCATCCCTCGCATCTGGCAAGGCGCGCGAATAGATCACCGAATAGGCGTATTCGAGGAACGACGCCTCCATCTCGGCACTGACGTCAATGTCGACGACGTGACCTTCGCGCTGCGGCATTAACACTCCGTATTCGTGGTGGTGGGGGACTCACGGCATTCTCCCCCGATGGCGAGCGACGGGTCGCCGCGCCACGCGAGCAGTGCGACAATACTCCTTATGTCTTCCACGCTTGCTCAAGCCGTTGTGGGCGCAGGGTATTACCCCGCGCTCGCGCAACATGTACTGCGCACCGCGATAGGCGACGAGGATGTCATGGCGCACTTCGTTCACGCGGAGACCACTTTTGATTCGACAGAGGTGCGCAGGCACATGTCGGTCTTGGTGTTGACGAAATCGCGCCTTTTGAGAATGCACATCGACGATGGCGCTGGTCCGGAGAGCGGCGGTGCTCATGCTGCATCGGCGACGGTCGAGAGCGCCCAGCTCACCTCGATCACCTCTGTGGCGGTCACTCACGTTGTTCACGAACCTGAGAACTTCCGTGAGGGCGACGTGCCCACGGAGCTCGTGCTTGCTGTGGGTTGGGGAATCCACGCTCGCGTTGACCTCGAACCTGCCACGTGCGGTGATGAATCGTGCGATGCCGATCACGGCTATACGGGTGACATCACCGGCGACGACACCTTGTCGAGGGTGAGCGTCATTGCCGATGGCGAGGACTCGGTGCGCGCTCTCGAGGACTTCGCCCGTTCACTTCACCGCGCCGTCGGCAAGTGACAGTGGGCCTGTGACGGTGGGGCCGCTCGAGCGCTTGACCGCCGCGGGGCTCGTCTTCCCAGACTATGGCGGCAAGGAATTGGGTGGGGTGCTGCCAGCAGCCCTCTCCGCCGTCGGCGCTGGTGACGTGGTACCGGGGCGCGATGCCGAGCGTGACCGCTTCGCCTTGGGACTGCCCACCGCCACACATGTCGTTGTCGTTATCCTGGACGGGCTCGGCCATCATCAGCTCGAATCCAGACGCGGGCACGCCCCATTTCTCAGGTCGATCGTGTCTGACGTCATGACGGCTGGCTATCCCACCACGACAGCAACGTCACTTTCACTCTTTGGCACAGGTCAGCCCGCTGGGCAGACGGGAATGACGGGGTATTCGGCGCTCAACCCACGTACGGGGGTGCTCGCCAACCTCATTTCGTGGGAGGGTGCGGACCCTCCTGAGGATTGGCAGCCGATGCCATCCCTCCTCGAGGAGGCCGACGGTGCGGGTGTCACGGTCACGACGCTCGGCAAGCGGAAGTTCGCTGGATCTGGGCTCACCCACGCCGTCTTGAGGGGCGGACTCTTTGTGGGAGCCGAGAGGCTTGCGGACCGCATCGACGTGGCACTCGCCGCGACAAGGGCGCCCGGAGTCTCATATTGCTACTGGGGTGAAATCGATGCTGCGGGGCACCGGTATGGCTGGCAATCCGAGGAGTGGGTCGCCGCTCTTGAAGACGCTGACCGTGAATTCAGGCGTCTTGCCGCAAATCTGGGCCATGACACGCTGATGGTGATCACGGCAGATCACGGCATGGTGGATGTGACAGGAGCTCCCCGGTGGGACGTGGGAGCCGATCCTGAACTGGCTCGGGACATCGTGCTCGTTGCGGGTGAACCTAGGGCTCTGCACCTCCATGTCACCGAGGGCAGCGGACCCGCGGTCGCACAGCGCTGGCAAGCAATCATCGGCGAGCATGGCGTCGCACTCACTCGGGATGAGGCCGAAGAAACCGGCATCTTCGGCCCGATCTCGGACCTGGCGAGGCCGCGAATAGGCGATGTGGTGGTGGCGATGGCGGGGCGGTCCACCGTGGTGGATTCCCGTACTCAGAGCCCCCAGTCGATGAAGCTCATCGGCGTGCACGGATCGCTTACCCCCGAGGAACTGATGGTTCCGCTCCTCATCACCGAGGGCACGTAAGCGGATCCGGTGGGTGCACGCGCTACAGCGGGTGATGGGGCCTAGTCGTTCTTGGCTCCAAAGACGATCTCATCCCAGCTCGGAATCGAGGCCCTGCCCTTGCGGGCTGGCTTATCTGGGGCGTCAGCGGTGCCAGGAGAGGCGTCCCTAGCGCTTCCTGCTGGATGTTGCATCGAGCCTGGCTCGCCACGGTGAGGCAGGTTGGGCTGCGGAACTGAAGGCTGTTGAGTTGAAGGCTGTGGAGCTGAGGGCCGCGAAGCCTGCGGACGCTGTGACGCGGGGCCTACACCGCGCGGGCCAAAGCCCTCGAACGCCTCGTCATCATCGTCGTCGTCTTCGTCGAACTCGACGGGCTCCCGAGTCCCCCTGCGGTCCGCCAGGTCTTGCAAGAGGGCGTCACTTGAGGAAACCTCGTCTACCGGGGCGTCGTGGCCAAATGCAGGGGCGGCAGGACGCGTGGCAACGAGCGGGGAAGTTGCCGATGCGAGGTCGGGACGCACTGCGGCGAGGTGCCTGCGGGGGATTGGTGCCTCAAGTAACTCGGTCTCGGTGAGCCACGTCGACTCTTCATCCTCGGCAGTCAGCGCCTTTGCCACGTGGTCAAACGTCCACATGGCGCGCACAGTGCGTCCGGCGGTAGCAAAATCGGCGGCGACCCGCCACGGCTCATCGAGCTCGCGCCACGCGTCCCACTCCACGGAAGCGGGGTCAATAGCGCGGCCGGCAAGCCTATCGCCCACGAGGTCCCCGAGGGTGGGCGACGTCGCATCCCTGCCGATGCGAGTCGACAGCGCCAGTTCGACGATGTAGGCCCTCTCGGCCAGAACCGGGGCTTCGAACTTGGCGAGTGACTCGACGGGCTCTCCCGTGAGGTGTGCGAGTTCTGCGGCACTCAGGCCCGCGCGAATGCGTTGTTGGATCTCTCGCGGTGGCATTCCCGATGCGGCAGGCCTTTCGTCGCGAATGGCGATCCTCGCGTGCCTCACGAGGGCCCGCAGTTCGTCCGTGACGGCCACCTTGATTTCTTCTCCGGCGTCGGTCACGACGAGGAGATGAGTGCCATCCTCCGATAGGCCCTTAAGGCTCGCTCCGATCATTGCTCCACTGTGCCATGCGAGACGGTCAGGTGTGCGGTACGGCGCGCACGAGGAGTGTGCCAGCATGAGGCCATGCCCCAAGCCCTAGAACTCATGGATGTCGCCGTGCGCCTCGCGAGAGAAGCGGGCGCGCTCATCACAAACGGCCGTGCGGGCGCTCAGGTGTCATCAACGAAGTCCTCCTCGGTCGACATCGTCACCCAGATGGACCTCGCCTCTGAACGACTCCTCAGGGAGCGGCTCGCGCAGTGGCGTCCTGACGACGCGATTCTTGGGGAAGAGGGCGAGGACACCCCCGGCACCTCGGGTATCACCTGGGTGCTTGACCCTATCGATGGCACTGTCAACTATCTCTACGGAATTCAGCACTACGCGGTCTCTGTCGCTGCTGTCACTGGAGACGTGAGGGCGGGCGCTTGGACGCGACTAGCCGGTGCGGTGTACGACGGCGAGGGTGTCGAATGGTCCGCGGCGCTCGGACACGGCGCCTATCGCAATGGCGTTGAACTCCGACGGACGGGGGGACCGGAGCTGGCAGGCACCCTCCTTGGCACCGGCTTCCAATACATCGCCGAGCGTCGACAGGCTCAAGGCGCGATCGTGGCGGCGATGCTCGGTCAAGTGCGCGACATCAGGAGGCTCGGAGCCGCGAGCGTCGATCTGTGCCTCGTTGCCGCGGGGAACCTTGATGCCTATTACGAGCACGGACTCCAGCCGTGGGACTTCGCGGCTGGAGCTCTCATCGCTTCCGAAGCGGGGCTGCGGGTGGGGGGTATCGATGGTGGAGAGCCGGACACGCACCTCACGATCGTGGCTGTTCCTGAGGTGTGGGCGGAGCTTCGAGACGCCCTTGAAGCGGCAGGCGCTCGCGAACCTTGGCCATCGTCGCGCGGCTAAGTTCGCGTAAACCGCATTTGTGAGGCAGAATGCGTGCGCGCCACGGGAACAAAACTGCGTCCCTGGGCATTGATTACACACCGACAAGGTGAAGGAGACTCCTGAATGGCGACCGACTACGACGCGCCGCGCAAGACCGACGACGAGATCGCCGCAGACTCTATTGAGGAGTTGAAAGCGCGCCGCTCGGACAAGAGTTCCGGCGTTGTTGATGAAGACGAGGCGGACGCCGCCGATAGCTTCGAATTGCCAGGTGCCGACCTGTCAGGCGAGGAGCTTTCTGTCAGGGTTTTGCCGCCCCAGCAGGACGAATTCACGTGCATGTCGTGCTTCTTGGTACACCACCGCAGCCAACTGGCCGAGTTCAAGGGCGACCAGCCCATCTGCTCGGAGTGCGCGAGCTAACATCCCGTTGTCTCACAAGACAGAGTTGAGGGTCAAGCAATGAATGACATCGAGGTGCTCATCAGCACCACCGATGACACAGTGCCCATTCCCACCTACTCGCACCCAGGCGACGCGGGTGCGGATTTGACAACGCGTGAAGCTGTCACGATAGGGCCAGGTGAGCGGCACACTGTGCGCACTGGCGTGCGCATCGCACTACCAGCGGGTTACGTCGCTCTGGTCCATCCACGGTCTGGCCTCGCAGCCAAGCACGGGGTGACCATCGTCAACGCGCCCGGCACAGTCGACGCCGGATATCGCGGCGAGCTGAGGGTGACGCTCTTGAACACCGACGCGAGAGAGAGCGTCACTTTCGCGGTGGGCGACCGTATCGCACAACTCGTGATTCAGCGCGTGGAGCGCGCACGATTCGTGCCAGTTTCGAGCCTGCCTGGATCCCACAGGGGCGAATCAGGTTTCGGATCGACGGGCACCACGTGAGCCCACTCAAGCCTCACCGCACACGCTCGGAGTGGATCCCAATCGGCACGCTCGCCCCGCGGACGATCGCGGTGACAGGCGGCAGGATCGCGTACATCGAGGTGAGCCCGAACGACGCACCGGCCCGGCTCACAGTGAGGGTCGTCGACGAGTCAGGCGCCGTCGACTGCATCTTTCTCGGCAGGCGACTCGTCGCGGGCCTTGAGCCGGGCGTGGTTGTTGGCATCGAGGGTCGCGTGGCGCCTGACGACGATGTTCCAGTGATTTTCAACCCTCGCTATGAGTTGGTACTCCCATGACCGACGCAGCGTCCACGTCACCCGCAACGTCCCTTCTCGGTGACGATTTCAAGTGGGCCGACGCCATAGGCGGGTGGCGGGGACTCGCCGAGTCTGTCGCACCGGGCGCGATTTTTGTCGCCGCGTTCTTGGTGTGGGGCGGATTCCGTATTCCGGTCATCGCCGCGGTCTCCACGGTGGTGGTGATGGTGGCCGTGAGGCTCATCGAACGCACTCCCGTGACTCAGGCACTCGGCGGGCTGCTCGGAGTCGCATTGGGCGCAATCTGGGCATGGAGAGCGGGCGACGCGAACGAGTACTTTGTGCCGGGGTTTTGGTACACGGGTGCATACACGGTCGCGATGATCGTCTCGATGGTGGTGCGGTGGCCCGCAGTGGGCGTGGCAGTAGGTTTGTTGAAGGGGTGGGGGAGTAGGTGGCGGTCCTCACCGACGGCAATGCGAAGATTCCAAGCGGCGACGGCGTTCTACATCGCGACCCAGATCGTCAAACTTGCGATCCAGTTGCCGTTGTACTTTGCAGGCGCTACTGCGGCACTCGGCACCGCAAAACTTGCGCTCGGCGTACCGTGGTTCGCCGTGGCGCTCTTTGTTATGTGGCGGCTGGTGCGGAACGTAAAACTTCCTGAAGAGCCAGGGGATCGGCCTCTGCCGACAGAATAAACAGGAGCTCATCGAGCGCCTCAAGAGTGTCGTCTTCTCGCGGTGCGATCGTTCTGTCGCCGCGCACGATGCACGACAACACGATGTCAGCGGGGAGCACGATGTCTCTCAGCGCGACTCCCACGACGGGAGACTGAGTAGGTAGCGTTACCTCGATGATCGAAGCGCCCGATTGGTGGAATGTGAAGACCTTGACGAGGTCTCCCACGGCGACGGCTTCCTCGACCATGGCCGTCATGATCCGCGGAGTGGACACTGCGACATCGACACCCCACTGTGAGTCATACATCCATTCGTTGCGGGGATTGTTGACGCGCGCGACAGTACGCGGCACTCCAAACTCAGTCTTGGCGAGAAACGAGATGACCAGATTGGCTTTGTCGTCACCAGTTGCGGCCACGACCACGTCCATGTCTTCGACGGCGGCCTCTCGCAAGGCAGTGAGCTCGCACGCGTCGGCGAGCATCCACTCGGCATCGGGGACCTGAGAAACGCGCATGGCCGCAGGATTCATGTCCATGAGCAACACCTCGTGATGGTGCGCAAGGAGATCGGCAGCGATCGATCGGCCGACGGAGCCAGCCCCCGCGATGAGAACCTTCACGATGCCGCCTTCGGGGGGTGTGCAATGGCCTTGAGAGCCGCGCGCTCGGTGGCAGTCGCGAGCAAGAAGTGGACGTCGTCGCCCGCCTGGATCGCCGTTGTGGCATCGGGAAGAATCGCGCCGCCAAACCGCGTGACGTACGCGACGCGCGCCCCTGAGATCTTCTCAATCTCGAAATAGGCGTGGCCTACCCAGCCATCATTCAAGGGAATGCGACGCATCACGATGCCAGCGTCGGCGTCATCAAATTCGGCCTCTGAGCCACCAGGGAGCATCCGAGTCACGATTTGTGCGGCGGTCCATGGAACAGGAGCCACTGTGGGGATGCCCAAGCGTCGGTAGACATCCGCCCGGCCAGAGTCTGCGATGCGTGCGACCACGTTCTCGACCCCGTAGGTCTCCTTCACGACGCGGGCGGCCAAGATGTTCGAGTTGTCCCCATCCGAAACGGCGGCGAACGCGTACGCATTCTTGACACCGGCGGAGGTCAGGGTGTCCCTATCGAAGCCGAGCCCCGTGATCTTTTGACCCTTGAAGTCGGAGGGTAATCGCCTAAACGCGTCTGCCCTCACATCGATAATGGACACCGAGTGGCCGCGAGACTCAAATTCGCTTGCCAACGTGGCGCCAGTACGGCCACAACCCATGATCACGACGTGCACGCCCCCACGGTATACCGCATGGAGCCTAGGATGGTGCGACGTGCACCGGTTTTCTGAACGAGTCAAGCGTGTCCTCCTTGGGGCGCCTGTTGCGACCGACGTCTCACGGCCCCTCACGATGCGCACAAGACTGGCCCTGCCGGTCTTTGGAGCGGGCATCCTTTCGGCCGTCGCGTACGGTCCCGACGCGCTGATTGGCGCGCTTCGGGCGGGGATGCAGCAGTCGTGGATCCCCTTCATGGCAGGCGGAACCGTCGTCATCTTGATGCTGCTCGGTCTCGCGTACAGCTCTCAAGTGCGCGCGTTCCCCCATGAGCGCGGCGACTACGGGGTGGTGCGAGACAGGTTGGGCCAGCGATTCGGGGTGATCACCGGCGCATCGCTGCTTATCGACTACTTGTTCACAGTGTCGATCTCCGTGGCGGCGATAGCAGAGGTCACGATCTACCTGGTGCCTTCATGGAGGGGCTGGGAAACTGCGATTGCTGTGGCCGCTCTGGGACTCATGACATTGACGCATCTGCGTGGCATCAGGGACAGGGGCAGGGTTCTGCTGGCGGTGTGGCACGGATTCGTGCTCGTGCTCGTAGTGCTCTTTGTCTTCGGATGGGTGCGCCAGGAGTCAAATCTGGCGGCACCGCTTGACACCGGCTCTCCGGAGACCTGGTCGGTCATTGTCGCCTTCGCAGGCGCAGTGGCATCAGGAGCCGTCATGGCGACCGGAATTGAGCACTTGGCTGCCTCGGGGCCGTATCACGCTGAACCGAGGGGCAAGAGAGCCGCGAGGACGCTCCTGGTCGCAGTCCTCGTGGCCGCGGGTGCCTTCTATGGAGTTACGTGGCTCGCGTGGGCGTTTAGGCTCTCAGGCGGGATCGATGGGCCAATCTTCTTGCAAGTTTCTGCGCGCGTTTTTGGCAATGCTGTGGTGCCGTGGATCGTGGGTATCGCCGCGATTGCGATTCTCTATGCCGCGGCCACCTCGGTCTTCAGGCGGTTCTCGCGACTGACGGGTCTTTTGGCCTCGGACGGCGTGCTCCCGCGACAGATGGCGATGAGGAACGACCGGCTCGTTCAGCGCGGCTCGGTACTCATCGTCGCCGCTCTCGCCGTGGTGATAGTGATCGCATCGCAAGCGAGCGTCGAAATCCTTGTGCACATGTACATCGTCGGGGTATTCACGGCGATCGTGTTGAGCCAGCGCGCGATGATCGAGTGGACGGGCGCTCGGCGTCAAATCGCAACAGTGACCCGCGAACGATGGGAACTCCTTGCTCGGAGGATTCTCCACATCGTGGCCTTGGTGGTAGCGGGAGCTGTCTTGCTCGTGACCGCGGTGTTCAACTTTGCCAACGGCGCCTGGATCGCGATTGTGCTGATCATCGTCGTTGTGGTGCTCATGCACGCCATCCGCAGGCACTACTCGGCCGTGCGGATCGACATCGCGCTCGACAGGGACACCAAGGCCCCGACGCTTCCTTCTGCCACACACGGTATTGTTCTGGTGGCTCAGATGCACCGCCCGGCCCTGCACGCCCTTGCATACGCGAAGGCCGCCAGGCATTCGACGCTGAGGGCCGTCACGGTCAAGGTCGATAGAGGCGCATCGCTCGCGCTGCAAAAGCGGTGGGCGCAGATGAATTTGGGCGCGCCACTTGTGGTGCTCGACTCGCCGTATAGGGACCTCGTGAGCCCGATGCTCGAATATGTCAAGAGCTTGCACAGGGCGTCGCCCCGTGAAGCAGTGTTTGTCTACGTGCCGGAGTACATCGTCGGCAGATGGTGGGAGCAGTTGCTGCACAACAGGAACACTGCGCGTCTGCGCGCGCAGTTGCTGAATGTCCCCAATGTGGTGGTGAGCGCGGTGCCGTGGATGCTCGAATCTGCGCGACGCGAAGGACCCATTGACGTGGTTGTCGACTCAGAAAGCCAACTCTCATGAGCAACGAAAATGTCATCACTGTACGGGTGGGCGCGCCCGCCCACGGCGGGCACTGCATTGCGCGGCACGATGGCAGAGCCGTCTTCGTGCGGCATGCCCTTCCAGGAGAGCTTGTCGAAGCAAGGGTGACGTCGGGCGAGCCAGACGCACGATTCTGGACTGCTGACGCGGTCAAGGTGCTCGAAGCATCGGACGATCGTGTCGCAAGCCCATGGCCGGAAGCGGGCCCTGGAGGCGTCGGCGGAGGTGAGCTTGGACACGTCGCGCTTGGCGCGCAGCGCGAGTGGAAGCTTCACGTCGTCAAGGAGGCGTTCGAGCGCTTCGCAAAGATGTCGTTTGACGGACAGGTGCACGCCGCTCCCGGGGATGACGGCCGCGCTGGACTCGGATACCGCACCCGCGTGTCCGCTGTGGCCGACAAGCAGGGTCGCGCCGCGATGACGGTGTTTGGCACGGCGGAGAAGAGGCGTTTGACTTCCATGCCTCTCGCCATGCCCGCCGCTGAGGAAGCGCTCCTCGCCGCTCGCGCCACTCCTGGAACTCGCATCGAGGTGGCCGTGAGCGCCGATGGCAGGACGCACGTGGCGTGGGCAGACGCGGGGGACCGTTCGCCGGTGATCGAGCGAGTGACTGTCGGCGGCAAGGAACTCGAGCTCAGGGTGCGTTCGACCGATTTTTGGCAGGCTCACCGCAAGGCGCCTTCCCTCCTTGCCCAGGCCGTTGTCGACCGCATCGGCGACGCTGAACGGGTGCTCGACCTGTATGCAGGCGCGGGCCTGTTGTCCGTGGCCATGGCGTCGCAGGGCCGCATGGTGACCGCGGTGGAGCTCCATTCTGGCAAGGGGAGGTCGTCACTCTCCGTCAACCTCGCGCCGTACGAATCCAGCATGGATGTATCCGGTGACGCCCGCCGCACGCTAGACCTCATGGCCAAGGACGGCGTCCTGTTCCACGATGGTGTGATCGTTCTCGACCCACCGCGATCGGGAGCCAAGGCGGCGACGATTGCTGCGATGGTTGCCCTCGAGCCGGGACGTATCGTGTACGTCGCGTGCGACCCAGTTGCGCTTGCGCGCGATGCGGCGCTGCTCGCGGGGCATGGCTACACACTTGAGAGCGCCGATGCTTGGGATCTGTTCCCCATGACGCATCACGTAGAGACGATCGCCACGTTCATTCGCTAGCGGCCATCATCCCGATGTCATCGCTTCGCTAGAATAGGAAGTTCCGAGTTAAGGAGTGCAATTGAGCGTCAACAGCCTGGGTTCCAAGTCCACCCTCACGGTGGGAGCATCGTCCTACGAGATCTTCCGTTTGGGCGCGGTACCAGGACTGGAGAAGCTCCCGTACTCCCTCAAGATCCTCGCCGAGGCGTTGCTGCGCACCGAGGACGGCGCAAACATCACCGCCGACCATGTGCGCGCGCTCGCGCAATGGGATCCAAAGGCCGAACCCGACACGGAGATCCAGTTCACGCCAGCTCGCGTGATCATGCAGGACTTCACGGGAGTGCCGTGCGTGGTCGACCTTGCGACAATGCGCGAGGCCGTCGCCGAGCTCGGTGGGGACCCTGCCATCATTAACCCCCTTGCTCCCGCCGAGATGGTGATCGACCACTCGGTCGTGATCGACATGTTTGGCCGCAAGGGTGCACTCGAGTTCAACACCGACATGGAATACGTGCGCAACCGCGAGCGCTACCAATTCCTTCGTTGGGGCCAGACAGCGTTCGATAACTTCAAGGTGGTGCCACCCGGCACGGGCATCGTCCACCAGGTCAACCTCGAGTACTTGGCGCGCGGCGTGATGACGCGCGAGATCGATGGCGTGGATGGATCAAAGGCCGTGCAGGCGTACCCCGACTCGTGCGTCGGGACCGACTCACACACCACGATGATCAACGGATTAGGCGTGCTCGGTTGGGGAGTTGGCGGTATCGAGGCAGAGGCCGCGATGCTTGGCCAGCCCGTGTCCATGCTCATCCCCAAGGTGGTGGGCTTCAAGCTCACTGGCGCCATCCCCGCGGGCGCGACAGCCACCGACGTCGTGCTGACCATCACCGAGATGCTCCGCGCACACGGCGTTGTTGGCAAGTTCGTCGAGTTCTACGGTGAGGGCGTTGGCCGTGTGCCGCTCGCCAACCGCGCGACCATCGGCAACATGAGTCCCGAATTCGGCTCGACGGCGGCAATGTTCCCGATCGACGACATCACCATCAATTACTTGCGGCTCACGGGCAGGCCGGCGGAGCAGGTCGCTCTCGTCGAAACGTACGCGAAGGCCCAAGGGCTGTGGCACGACCCAGGCGCTGCCGACTATGTCGAGCCGGTCTTCTCGGAGTACCTCACGCTCGACCTGTCCACCGTCGTGCCGTCCATCGCGGGGCCCAAGCGGCCTCAGGACCGCGTATCGCTCTCTGAATCGAAGGCATCCTTCGACAAGGCCGTCTCTCAGATTCGCACGGGTGACGCGCAAGCCACCACGTATACGGCGGAGGACGGCACCGAGGTTCCCCTCAAGGATGGCGACGTTGTCATCGCATCGATTACGTCGTGTACCAACACCTCCAACCCTTCGGTGATGCTCGCCGCAGCACTGCTCGCGCGCAATGCAAACTCCAAGGGCCTCAAGGTCAAGCCGTGGGTCAAGACGTCGATGGCGCCAGGCTCGCAAGTTGTCACCGATTACTACGAGAAGGCGGGCCTATGGCCCGACCTCGAGGCGCTTGGCTTCCACCTCGTGGGCTACGGGTGCACCACGTGCATCGGTAACTCGGGACCCTTGCCGGTGCCCGTGAGCGCCGCGGTGAACGAACACGACCTCACCGTGGTGTCGGTACTGAGCGGCAACCGCAACTTCGAGGGCCGGATCAACCCCGACGTCAAGATGAACTACTTGGCGTCGCCCCCACTCGTGATCGCGTACGCGCTCACGGGAACGATGGACTTCGACTTCGAGAACGAAGCACTCGGAACCGACACGGACGGCAACGAGGTGTTCCTGCGCGACATCTGGCCAAGTCCCGTCGAGGTCGAATCGGTGGTGTCCTCGTCCATCACGCAAGAGATGTTTGAGAAGGATTACGCAGACGTGTTTACCGGGGATGCTCGCTGGCAGAGCCTCCCGACCCCGGCCGGGAAGACGTTCGAGTGGGACGAGACCTCGACCTACGTGCGCAAGCCTCCGTACTTCGAGGGCATGACGATGGAGCCGGTCCCCGTCGAAGACATCTCCGGTGCACGGGTACTTGCCTTGTTAGGTGACTCCGTGACGACCGACCACATCTCACCGGCGGGGTCCATCAAGGCGGATAGCCCCGCAGGTGTCTATCTCGCGGAGCGAGGCATCGACCGCAAGGATTTCAACTCTTACGGCAGCAGGCGTGGCAACCACGAGGTCATGATTCGTGGCACGTTCGCAAACATCCGGTTGAAGAACCTGCTTCTCGCCGATGCCGATGGCAACGTGGTCGAAGGCGGCTTCACTCGCAACCTCCTCACGGGCGAACAGACCACGATTTTCGAGGCCTCGGCCGCGTACCAGGCCGCGGGTGTCCCGCTCGTGATCTTCGCCGGTAAGGAATACGGATCCGGCTCTTCCCGGGACTGGGCGGCCAAGGGGACCAGCCTGCTTGGCGTACGGGCAGTGATCGCTGAGAGCTTTGAGCGTATTCACCGTTCCAACCTCATCGGGATGGGAGTGATCCCGTTGCAGTTCGCTGCGGGGAACACGGCTGCGAGCCTCGGGCTAGATGGCACGGAGACGTTCGACATCGCGGGCGTGAGCCGATTCAGTGCTGGGGAGCACCCCAAGTCACTCACTGTCACGGCGACCAAGGCAGACGGCTCCACCGTCGCGTTCGATGCCGACGTGCGCATCGACACCCCAGGTGAGGCCGACTACTACAGGAACGGTGGCATTCTGCAGTACGTGCTCCGCTCCCTGGTATCCTCCTAAATCGCGAGCGGGAGCGTTGGCGGCTTCCTGGCGTTGCAGGGACGTACAGTGGGATTAAAGCGACCGTCAGGAGTGAGCGTGCTGGAGCGCATCGAGTCACCGCAAGACTTGCGGACGCTCACGCAAACGGAGCTAAAGGAACTTGCCGAAGAGATCCGCGACTACCTCGTCGACTCGGTGTCTCGCTCGGGAGGCCACTTGGGGCCCAACCTCGGCGTCGTCGAACTCACGCTGGCACTTCACCGTGTCTTCGACTCTCCTCACGACAGCATCGTGTTCGACACCGGTCACCAAAGTTACGTGCACAAGTTGCTGACGGGAAGGCGCGACTTCTCCACCTTGCGCAAGCGCGGGGGAGTGTCAGGCTACCCAGCGCGGGCCGAGAGCGAACACGACATCGTCGAGAACTCACACGCCTCCACGGCGTTGTCGTGGGCGGCGGGTATTGCCCGTGGTCACACGCTGCGCGGTGAGCTGGACCGCATCACCATCGCGATCATTGGCGACGGCGCACTGACGGGCGGGATGGCGTGGGAAGCGCTCAATCAGCTGGCCGATTGCACCGACAAGGTCGTCATTGTCGTCAACGACAACGGCAGGTCGTATGCGCCCACCATTGGCGGGCTTGCGAGACGGCTTGACGGGATTCGCACGTCGCCGGCCTACGAGAATTTCCTGAGTTGGGGCAAACGCACGTTCGCGGGTAGGGGTCCCGTGAGGGATTTCTCGTACCAGACGGTCATGCACGGCAAGAGGGCACTGAAGGGCCTCATCGGTCCTCAAGGGATGTTCGAGGATCTTGGACTCAAGTACTTGGGCCCCGTCGACGGCCACGATTTGGCGCAAGTGGAGGCGGCACTCACCCACGCGAAGGCGTTTGGGGCTCCCGTGATTGTTCACGTCTTGACGGACAAGGGCCGCGGATATGAGCCCGCCGAACAAGATCCCGCCGACCGTTTTCACGCGGTGGGCAAGATCCACCCCGAGACTGGACTTCCGATTGAGCCCTCCCGGTTTGGATGGACGTCGGTCTTTGCGGACGAGATTCTCGCAGCCGGCGCAGAACGCGAGGACATTGTTGCCATCACGGCCGCGATGCTCGCTCCCGTGGGCCTGCAGCCGTTCGCAGATGCCTTCCCCACGCGCGTTATCGATGTTGGGATTGCAGAACAACATGCCGTCACCGCTGCGGCGGGCCTTGCGTTCGCTGGAATGCACCCCGTTGTTGCCGTGTATGCGACGTTCCTCAACAGAGCCTTTGACCAACTGCTCATGGACGTTGCTATGCACAAAGCAGGCGTGACGTTCATGCTTGATCGCGCCGGAATCACGGGCGATGATGGCGCGAGCCACAACGGCATGTGGGACATGGCCCTCTTGCGCCATATCCCTGGCTTGCGTCTGGCAGCGCCCCGCGACGAGCCCTCGTTGCGAGCGGCCTTCCGGCAGGCGCTCGATGTCGACGATGCCCCCACAGTGGTGCGCTACCCCAAGGGAGCCCTTGGTGACCCTCTGCCAGCGCTGCGTTCCGTCGACGACATCGACGTTCTCGCCGTGCACGGGGACAAGCCGCGAGTGGTCGTCTTCGGAATTGGCTCGATGGCGGGTACCGCAATTGAGGTCGCCGGCAAGCTTGCGGCCGAGGGCGAGTCGGTGCTTGTGGCGACAGCGACGTGGGTGCATCCCGTGCCCGAGGGTCTGCTTGAGATCGTGGGCGACGCCGAGTTGGTGGTCACAGTGGAGGACGGGCTCACCGATGCTGGGGTAGGCGAGGAGTGGGCCGAGTTCGCGCGGCTTGCGGGACGCAGCGTCTCGTGGTCGCACCACGGAGTGCCTCGCGAGTTTCTCGCTCACGCGAGCCGCGTCCAAATCCTTGAAGAGATTGGGCTCGACTCAGCCGGCATCGCCGACGCGACGATCGCTCGCCTCAAGTAGGCGATCTGCCGACTAACGGCTAAGCGGTTTCACCGTGCGGAACGTCGATGGCTTCGCCGGCATGGTCGATCTTCGGGGGATTGTCGAAGGCCTCGGCGAGTGGTTGTGCCACGAGGTCGATTTGCCATTGGCGAGCATGCCTGCCAGCAAGGAACGACCTCACGTGGGTCTCTCCTCCACCCTCGTACTCCCAGCACAAGCGCCGCAATGCGTCCGGTTGTAACAGGTTCTCTGCAGGGAGCTCGTAATCGACACACAAGGCCGCGATGGCGTCGCGGGCGGCAGCGTGACGCGTAGCGGCCTCGGGGCGCTTCTCGGCCCACATACGCGGCTGTGGGGGCCCATCGCCGTGTGCTGCGCGCTTGGCAGGCAGTTGTGCCTCCGACAGAGCCATCGCGGCTTCGATCGCGGGCCACCAACGGGAGGCAGCCCGCTTGGTACCGCGTGTCTGCCATTCGGGAATGGTGCCGAGCGCGTCGAGCGACGACGGCTTCACGCGCGCCGCAGCAACGATGGCCGCGTCCCTCAAGACTCTGCCAGGTGTGATGTCGCGCCGCTGGGCTTCTGCGTCGCGCTCCTCCCAGAGCGAGCGCACGATGGCGAGGCCCCGCGTGTCGCGCACTGTATGAGTACCCGCCGTGCGGCGCCATGGATCGACGCGCGGCTCGGGAGGTGGTGCGAGGCGCACGGCTTCAAACTCTTGCCTGGCCCACTCGAGCTTGTTCGCTTCAGCCAAGTGGCGGCCAATGCCCTCTCGCAACTCGAGGAGCACCTCAACATCGAGGGCGGCGTATGCAAGCCACGATGCGGGTAACGGGCGCACAGACCAATCCTGAGCCGAGTGCTCCTTAGCAAGAGTGAATCCAAGCTCTTTCTCGATCACTGCGGCGAGGCCCACCTTGGGCCAACCGAGGAGGCGGGCCGCAAGTTCGGTATCAAAGATCGACGAAGGGCGGATTCCCAGATCGTGCATCCCTGGCAAGTCTTGGCTTGCCGCGTGAAACACGTATTCGGCATCGCCCATCGCTTCGTGAAAGGCGCTCAAGTCGGGCAGGGCGTTCGCGTCGATCAGCGCGATTCCAGCGCCCTCTCTCTTGAACTGGACCAGGTAGGTCGCTTGCCCGTAACGAAAGCCCGAGGCGCGCTCTGCATCGGCCGCAATGGGCCCGCTTCCTGAGGCGAAGGCCGCCACGACGTCGGCTAGGCCCGTAAGGGTGGACGTGACAGCAGGCACTCCGCCTGCAGGTTCCGTCAACAAAACGGGAGGCGGGCCGTCTGCCACCGTCGCTGTCTGGGCGGCGACCGACGGAGCGGTCTGGGTGGCCGCTTCTTGCTGATGCGCCTCAAAGACCGGCGCGACAAACAGCGGTGCATTCGTGGCCGTGAAAGGCGGGTCGGCATCGGGGTGACTCATGTATGCCCTCCAGGCAAGACGGTGATGCCCTCGGGGGCTGGGGGAACACCCGCGCACATCGCGAGTAGTTCGGTCCACGCCACAACGTGGGGTTCGAGATTAGAGTTCACGGGAGTCCACGAGACCCGCATTTCGACGGACACCGAGTCTTCATTCTGGGCCAGTTGGCCAAACGATCGGGAGACCACCTTGGTCACGGTGCCGCCAATCTGGCCATACTCGACGCCAATGAGGGCCTCATCGAGCCACGACCACGCGGCATCTGCCCACATGTCGTCCCTTCCCACCTCGGCATCGGTTTGAGCCTGGATCAGAGCGACAACGCGAAAGGTTCCCGCCCAAGCGTCCTGACCCGCGGGGTCATGCAAAACCACAAAACGGCCCGTGGTCTCAAGGGACTCCGGAAGTACGGTGCCGTTGATGGCGACAGCGTACGGCGCGATCCGAGACGGCGCTGGGGTCTCGACCAAGCGCACGTCACGTCGGGTGGGCGCCCGCTGCAGCGAGATGAGCGCCTCACGGAACGCGTCCGGGATGACCGGTGCATTCATACCTTTGACCCTATTGGCCGTGAAGTGATCTTGGCTGGTACGCCACGCGTCAGCAGTGACACGTTCGTCCCGCGCACCCTCTAGGCTGGATAAGACCCCTCGCGACAAGGAATTGACATGACTCTTGCCCAGATCGGTGTAACAGGACTAGCGGTAATGGGCCGCAACCTGGCCAGGAACTTCGCCAGGAACGGATACGCGGTTGCCGTTCACAACCGCAGCGCGGAGAAGATGCAGTCGCTCGTCGACGAGCACGGCTCCGAAGGAACCTTCGTGGGTTGCGAGAGCCTTGAGGACTTTGTGGCGGCGCTCGAAACTCCCCGCAAGATCATCGTCATGGTTCAGGCAGGCGCCGCTACCGACGCCGTCATCGACTCGCTCGTACCGCTCATCGACAAGGGCGACATCATCGTCGATGCCGGCAATGCGCACTTCCCTGACACCATCAGGCGCGAGGCGTCCCTGCGCGAACGAGGCATTCACTTTGTGGGCACAGGAGTTTCGGGCGGTGAGGAGGGCGCTCTCCTCGGGCCCTCGATCATGCCTGGTGGCCCGGCAGAGTCATACGCCGCGCTTGGGCCCATTCTCGAGAAGATTTCGGCACACGTCGACGGCGTTCCTTGCTGCACCCACGTGGGCCCCGACGGTGCCGGCCACTTTGTCAAAATGGTCCACAACGGCATCGAGTATGCGGACATGCAGCTCATCGGAGAGGCATACGCGCTTCTACGGGCAGGGCTCCATCTGTCTCCCAGCGAAATTGGCGACATTTTTGCCGAGTGGAACAAGGGCGACCTCGAAAGCTACCTCATCGAGATCAGCGCAGACGTCCTCAAGCAGAAGGATGGGAAGACGGGTAAGCCGCTCGTTGACGTCATCCTTGATGAGGCAGGCCAAAAGGGCACCGGCAGGTGGACGGTGCAAAGCGCGCTCGACCTTGGCGTTCCCGTCACGGGCATTGCCGAGGCGACCTTCGCACGCGCCATCTCGTCTCAGCGCGCCCAGCGTGCGGCCGGGCGTGAGGTGCTTTCAGCTGCTGCTGGTGACTTTCACATCGGCAATCGCGAAGGATTTATTGAGGACGTGAGGGTCGCGCTTTACGCCTCCAAGGTGGTTGCGTATGCGCAGGGATTTGACCAGATTCAGGCGGCTTCCGAAGAGTACAGCTGGAACATCGACAGGGGCGCAATGGCGCGGATCTGGCGGGGTGGCTGCATCATCAGGGCACGTTTCCTCAACCGCATTACTGAGGCTTACGAGCGCAATCCTCAGCTCCCCAGCCTCCTCGTTGATCCCTATTTCACCGACGCGGTGGCCGATGGCCTGTCGGGGTGGCGACGCATCGTGTCGCAGGCCGCTCTGGCGGGGGTGCCTGCTCCAGCCTTCTCGTCGTCACTTTCGTACTACGACTCCTTGCGAGCGGAACGCCTTCCCGCCGCTCTGATTCAGGGTCAGCGCGACTTCTTTGGTGCCCACACCTACAAGCGGGTCGATCGTGAAGGAACGTTCCACACGCTATGGTCGGGCGATCGTTCCGAAGTCAGCGCATGACGCGAGGCAAGCAAGTATCGAAGGGCTACGTGCAGGCGTCATGAATCGTGCGGCAGTTGGAGTGATCGGGGGAGTTGGGCCCGCGGCGACGGCGGAGTTCCTCACTCGAGTCATCACGCACACTGAAGCAGCGCGAGACCAAGACCATGCGGATCTGATTGTGCTGCAGCACTCGTCGATCCCCGACCGCACGGCGTTTCTCGTGGGCGATTCAGACGATGACCCCTCGCCGGTGCTTGCGGCCGATGCTGCGACTCTCGCATCTCTCGGGGTGGTCGCGATCGTGTTGCCATGTAATACGGCATCCGCGTTCATCGAGACTGTGCGGGCAGCTGTGACCATTCCAGTGGTGGATATCGTGCTCGCCGCAGTGGAGGACGCGCAGGCGCGTGGATGGTCCAGTGTTGGGGTGCTTTCCACCATGGGGACGCGGATGGCGGGCGCCTACGTTCACGCCATCGAGTCGAGGGGCCTGAGCATTGTGCATCCCAGCGATGCTTCTCAGACCCTGCTTAATAGCCTGATCTTCGATCAGGTGAAGGCGGGTCGCCCTCCGCAGAGGGAGCTCCTCGATACCGCCGTTGCCGAGGTCCTCGCTAGTGGTGCGGATGGCGTGATTCTTGGGTGCACGGAGCTATCCGTGGCGGCGGCGCTGTGGGAGCCTCATGCGAAGGTCATCGATTCGCTGGATTCCTTGGCCATCAGGACTGTCACTCTCGCGGGATGTCGGCTCGCGGTGACTGGTACCGCGGAACCCGCCTCGATCTAGTGCGCGACACCCCCACGCTCGTAGGGCGGCGGCCCGTTGTCGAGGCCAAGGACCTGGTCGCTCAACTGACGGTGCCTCGGCACTTTCTGGGCGCGAGTTTCGACTCGTATATGCCCGATCCTGCCTTTCCCTCTCAAGCCGACGCACTCGACAAGGTCCGCACTTTTGCGGCAGGAGCAGTGGGGCGGCGGCGGCCATCGGCCGGGCGCGGCATCTATCTCGACGGCGGGTTTGGGGTAGGCAAGACTCACCTTCTGGCCGCGATCGCGGCGGCGTTGGGTTCCGATGCGGCTTTTGGAACCTTCGTCGAATACACGCACCTTGTGGGAGCGCTTGGCTTCGCTGACGCGCGTAGCGCCCTCGCCGCGTTTCGGGTGGTCTGTATCGACGAATTTGAACTTGATGACCCTGGCGACACCGTCATGATGGCGCGGCTCATGCGTGAACTTGCCGATCGTGGGGTAGCGCTTGTCACAACATCGAACACCTTGCCCGAATCGCTTGGGCAGGGGCGTTTCGCCGCGGCCGAGTTCGCGCGCGAGATCCAGGCGGTAGCGAGCGTTTTCGACGTGGTCACGATCGACGGTCCCGATTATCGCCATCGCGGAGACCCTACGTTCGTCGCATCGACGCCTGAAGAGGCGCGGGCGGTAGCGCGGCACACGGGTGGGGTCCTCGAGTCTTGGCCGTCATTGATCGCCGATCTCATCCACGTGCACCCAAGCAGGCTCGGACCGTACATCGAAGGTGTGCGGAGGCTGGGGCTCACGGACGTCAGTGTTTTGGCCGACCAGTCGCAAGCGCTGCGCCTGGTCAGTCTGGTGGACCGTCTCTACGATGCCGATGTCACTATCGTGGCATCGGGGGATTCTCTGGGCGAGGTGTTCCCATCAGAGATGCTGACGGGCGGCTTTCGCAAGAAGTACTTCAGGGCGTTGTCGCGTCTCGCAGCAATGAGCGAGCCTTCGTAGGGCGGCTGCCGTAGGTGCCACGTGCCAAGTGCTAGGTGCTACTCGCTGTCACGGAGATGAGCGATGCGCTGTCTCTCGACCTCGACGTCAAACTTGGCGGCGGGCCACGTGAGGTCCATAGCTTCAAGTGCCTGGGTCAGGAGCTCAGTTACGGCGAGCCTTGCGTACCATTTGTTGTCTGCGGGGATGACGTGCCACGGCGCGTTTTCAGTGGAGCATCGGTCGAAAACAGCCTGGTAGGCCTCCATATAAGCGTCCCATGAGGCGCGCTCATCGAGGTCATGCGGGTTGTACTTCCAGTGCTTATCCGCCCGCTCAAGCCTCTCCTCCAGGCGGTTGAGCTGCTCGGCTTTGGACACCATGAGCGCGCATTTGACGATGCGGATGCCTGAGGCGGCAACCCTTGCCTCCCACGCGTTGATCTCGTCGTAACGCTCGCCCCACACGGAGGGTTCGACGTAGTTGTGCACGCGCACCACGAGGACATCTTCGTAGTGAGATCTGTCGAACACTCCGATATGCCCTGGCGTCGGCAGCGCGTTCTCGATGCGCCATAGGTAGTGGTGGGACTTCTCGTCTTCGGTGGGAACGCCAAAGGACTGATGCTGTACTCCCTGAGGATCCACCATGCCGACGACATGGCGCATGATGCCGCCCTTTCCCGACGTGTCCATGCCTTGGATCACGAGCAGTACCGAGCGCGTTCCGTCGGAGCGGCCCGCCGCAAAGAGCCGCTCCTGAAGCTCCGATAGAGCCACGCCGCGCCTCTCCATGAACAGCGCGGCATCGTCGTGATCGCCTGTGAAACCTGGGGTCGACGCACAATCGAAGGTCGCGATCGAAAAGCCAGGCGTGACGCGCAGCGTGTCAGTGGGGGATTCTCGCCACTCGCGATCCTTCTTGCCCATCAGGTCGCCTTCGCTTGGGCCATGCCCATGTCAACAAACTCGTTGTGCACGAGCGCGACCGCGTCCGGTTGAAGCATGAAGCTACCGTCGACACGCACGATCGTGCCGAAAGAGGCCGCCACTGGCCCCTGGATGGGCATGGGCTTGTCAGAGAGGTTCGCGTGGACAGTGACAGGCCCCGTCATGGTCAGTTGCCTTGGTGCCGCCTCCGAAACAGAGACGGGGTGCCGCTGCCACGCGGCTGGATCAAGCGTGAGCGCGCGGGCCGTCATGACGTCAGCACACCATGACTCGATCACGTGGTTTGCCGCGGTGTGGTCATGGGTGCCGGACTTTACCCGCGAGCGCACGAACGTGGCGGGATCCTGAGGATCAGGGACACTCACGTCGCCCCCGTACAGGTCTTCCCATCCGTGGCCGCCAAACTCGTTCATCCTGCCGTCAGACACGGCAGAGCCGAGAGGCTCCGCGTGGTCTGTAAAGAACTGAAACGGCTGTTTCTCGCCGTATTCCTCGCCCATGAAGAGCATGGGCGTGAAGGGGCTCAGCAAAATGAGGGCGAGCGATGCAGCTTGTGCGCCGGGCGAAAGCACCGCCGATGGTCTGTCTCCTAGGGCGCGGTTTCCCACTTGGTCGTGGTTCGAGGCGCACACAACAAATCGCCGCCTGTCCACGCTCGAAGGGACAGGTGCACCCCAATTCGTGCCGCGAAAGGTGGAGAAGCCCCCATCGTGGACAAACACATCGCAATAGGCCTTGTTGAGAGTCTCGATCGACCCGAAGTCGACGTAATAGCCGTGCCGCTCGCCGGTGAGGTACGTGTGGAGCGCGTGATGGACGTCGTCCGCCCACTGCGCCGTCATGCCAAAACCAGTGGCGCCGCTCGCCGTATGCTCCCCAACAGGGGCAATGGTGGCGGGCTCGTTGAGGTCGGACTCCGCAACGAGCGAGAGCGGCTTGCCCAGACTGTCCGCGAGAGCCGCTGTTCGTGTCGAAAGCTCCGCGAGAAGATGCACCGGAGAGTCGTCGACCAAAGCGTGTACGGCGTCAAGACGGAGCGCGTCGATATGAAACTCAGCGAACCATCGCAAGGCGTTGTCGATGATGAAGCCACGCATTCCCTCGCATCCGGGCTGATCAAGGTTGACGGCCCAGCCCCACGGGGTCTCGTGCGCGCTCGTGAAGTACGGCCCAAACTGCGCCAGATAGTTCCCATCAGGCCCAAGGTGGTTGTACACGACGTCGAGACACACGCCGATGCCCTCCGCATGCGCCGCATCGACGAATCGCTGAAGGGCGGCGGGACCGCCGTACGCCTCATGCACGGCGAAGAGCGCGACACCGTCATAGCCCCAGCCGCGGTCCCCTGGAAAGGCAGCGACGGGCATGAGCTCGATCATCTCGATGCCGCGGCGCGCTAGGTCTCCCAGGCGCTCCCTCGTGATGCCGTCCAGGGTTCCCGCCGGGGTGAAGGTCCCCACATGGAGCTCGTAGGTGACTGCGCCGCGGGCGTCACGGCCGGGCCAGTCGCCATCGCTCCACGAATATGCGCCCGCGTCGAAACTGCGGGAGAACCCGTGGACGCCGTGAGGCTGCCACGGACTCCGTGGATCGGGCAAGGGCCCGTTGCCGTCGACGTCGAATGCATAGTCGGTGCCAGCCGCAAGGGCAGGGCCGTTCCACCAGTCTCCGGCGCCGCGCACCATCGGCAAGCGCGTGACTGCACCGTGGGGTTCATCGCCCTCACGCGTCACGCACGTGACTGACGTGGCCTCGGGGGCCCACACGGCGACCCTGGACTCGGCGGCCACTACACGCGTTCCAAGAGAGCGACGGGGAGAGTCTTGAGCAAGGGGGCCAAGGCGGTGGCGCCTCCATCCGTGATCACCCCGGTGAGGACGTCGCGCCACTGGCCTTCGGGGAGGGTCACAGTGTGCTCGCCCCAGCCCCCCAGGCGCTGGAGTTCCATCCCCACGCGGGTGGCGATCGTGATGACGTGCGGTTCACCGTTCGTGGTGCGAGCAAAGACGACGGCATGACCAGACGAAGACGGCAAGGGAACGTAACCGGCATCGGGACCTATGAAGGCGTCCTCATGGTCACGTCGGGCGATGAGCGCGCGCGTGACGACACGGTGCTTCTCTTCTGACAAGGTGCGAGCCTTTGACTTCCCAGCGACACGTGCGAGCTGCTTGGCGAGGTGGTCAAAGTCGACCGCCCGTCGGTTGTCTGGATCGACAAGGAGGGGTCTGACCTCTTCGGTGCCTTGGTAGACGTCGGGAATGCCTGGAATTGTGAGTTGGATGAGCTTTTGCGAAAGGATCGCTGTGCGCGCTCCTTCTTCCGTGAGCGAAGTCCACTCCTGGACGAGTTCCCTGATGGAGGCATCGGCGTGTGTGGTGTGGGCGAACCACAGTACGGCTGTCTCGTGAGGCTCATTGACATCGGTCCACGTCGTGTGTGACTTCGCCTCGCGCATGGCCTTGATGAGGTAGCCCTCAAGGCGGTCCCAAGCCATGAGAGCCCCGGTCGGCTCGACCGTCCCCACGAGCGTCTGCCACCACAGGTTCTCGGTTCTGCCGTCGAGCTCGACGGGACGGAAATCGGCCGATGCGGCGCGGGCGCGAGCGAGCCAGGCATCCCACGCCTCGGGAGCCTCGCTTAGAACACCGAGGCGCGCGCGCACGTCTTCCGAACGCTTGATGTCATGAGTGGTCAACGTGGTCATGGCGTGGGGGTACGCGTGTTGCTGCTCGCTTACCCACGCGTGGAACGCAGACGAGGGCATGGCAAAGCGGCCGGCAGGGGAACCGACCTCGCACAATGGCAACAGATGCGTCCAGCGGTAATACGCAGTGTCCTCTACGCCCTTGGCCATGACGGCGCCACATGCCTGCTGAAAGCGGGTGACAAGCTCCATGCGTGCTGATTCGAGGGTCTTGCCTGCGGAGCCGACCTCCGCTCCTTTGAGGAGATCAACAACGACGTCGAGCGTTTCGTGGCGTTCGGGGTCCAAGACGGCCCTCGCCCGTGTCGCCGCAGCATCGATCGCCTCGAGCGACATCGGCTTGGGTGTTGTCCCAGGCATGACGTACGCGCGATACCGACCAAAGCTCACGAGCATTGCCCGTAGACAGTCGTACAGGGCTTGCCACGTGTGGTCGCGAAGTCGAACATCGGAGCGGCACACGTCGTGAGCAAGGGTCGCAAGGCGGCGGGATTCTGAAGAAAACGCGCCGTGCACGATCTCGCGCTTTGCGGCGTCGATGAGGCTCGGCAGCGATCCCATGGCATCGCCCGTGAGTTGGTACAGCGTGCCAGCGAGTGGGGCTGCGCCAGATGGATCCCTGAGTAGAGCGCCCACTCGCCACGAAGCGTCGTATCCCGTGGTTCCGGCCGTCTTCCACGACGTGGGCAGCTGCTCATCGTCCTCGAGGATCTTCTCGACAACAAGCCACGCGCCGTGTGTGGCGTCCGATAGCTTGGCGATGTAGCCGGCAGGGTCAGCGAGACCATCCGGGTGATCGATGCGCAGACCCTGAAGGGTGCCGTCGTTGACAAGATCCACAATCACGCGGTGAGTGGACTCAAAGACGTCGTCGTTTTCCACTTGTACGGCAACAAGCGAACCGACATCGAAGAATCGCCTGTAGTTCAACTCCTCATTGGCGACGCGCCAATACGCGAGCCTGTACGGCTGATCGACGACAAGATCGGCCATCGGCAGGTTCTCGGTGCCTTCGCGCACGGGGAAGACGTGCTCGTAATACCGCAGCACTGGAACCTCGCCTTGATCCTCGAATCCAGGCACTGCCATGTGATCGAGCGTCAGCTCCTCCCGCGCGAGGATGGTGCCGATGCGGTCCCCTAGGACCGGCATGAGCACGCCGTCGTTGCTCGACCAGTCCACGTCAAACCAATGGGAAAAGGGAGAGGCCTCGCCCTGTGCCAGCACCGACCAGAGGGCCTTGTTGTGATACGCGGGCGTAGGTACTGCCATGTGATTGGGAACCACGTCCGCGATCAGGCCAATGCCGCGTTCGCCCGCGGCCCACGCGAGCCGTCGCAGCCCCGCCTCTCCGCCGAGAACGGCGGAAACCTGCGAGTGGTCGACCACATCGTAGAAATGCGTGGAACCCGGTGCGGCCGTCAGGATGGGGGACAGATAGAGGTGGGAAACACCTAAGGCGACAAAGTAGTCGAGCCGCGCCTCAACATCGGCAAAAGTGAAGTCTGCCGTGAGCTGGAGTCGATAGGTAGAGACGGGGACAGGAGCATCCGCGCGGTGTCCGAGTCTCTTGGTTCGTTCGTGGGTTGAGTCTGCCATTCGCCTTCTCTTCCGGTCCCTCCATCATGTCAGAAGAAGGTCGCGTGCCCGATTCGGCAGGGTATGCACGCCTATGTCCTAATGCGAAACAGGGCGTGCGTTTAGGTGGCCTTCGGTTCCGGCTAAAGTGCGATGCGTGAGCGCAGGCTCGGTGGGGGGGCATGGGCTCAGAAAGGGCGTAAGGCGATGGCGTCGACCGGGATTCAACCGACCGGGGAGCAGCGCGACTATGCGCCCGAGCACATGTTCTTTTCAACCACCGACGCGCGCGGTGTGATCGGGACAGTGAACTCCACGTTTGTGGGCCTCTCTCGATTCAGCGAAAGCGAACTCATCGGCGCGCCGCACAGCATCATCCGTCATCCCGATATGCCTGGCGCCGTGTTCCACATCATGTGGGAGCGGTTGCTCGGGGGGCGACCGATGATGGGTTACATCGCGAACCTCGCCAAGGACGGCGCTCACTACATCGCCTTCGCTACTGTCACGCCCATCGACGGGGGTTTCATCTCGGTGAGAAGTACAGTCACTCGTCCCGATCTCTGGGGTGCAATCTCGCAGGTATATGCCGAGACTCGAGCTTCGGAGATGGCATGGCGTGAAGAAGGACTGTCGAAGACCGAGGTGGCGTCCAAGGGGGCGTCAGAGATGGTGGCAAGGCTTGCTGCCGCTGGGTTCGCAACCTACGACGACGTGATTCGTGTCTTGGTCCCTGCGGAGGTCGACGAGCGGCGCAGGCTCGCGCCCTTCACGCCGCCGCGGACGCGGCCAGGCGAGATGCTTCACGAGGTGGTGCATGCCATCGTTGAGCTCGACCGCGAGCTCGCGGCTCAAAGGGCACTGTACGAGGATGCGACGGCGGTTGCAGCCACGCTCGACAAGGCGAACACCGAGTTCATCGCCACTCTCTCGCGCCTCGAAGCCGCAGCTCAGGCAGCGGCAGACGCGGCCGCTGTCGTCGCGACCGAGGCGCCTGCCGCGGCCAAGACGGCGCAAGCGGCGCTTTCCCTTGCTGTCGCCGCGCGCGACGATCTCAGTCCGCTCTCGGGGCTGCTTGCTGACGTGCGCGCGAGCGTGTTAGACCTGCGCGCGAACCTCGCCTTGTCTGTATTGCACAACGACATGGCCATGGTCTTCGCCAATGAAGTGGCGACGGGCACGACGACGGGCGACCCTGAGTCGACCATCTTGCTCTTAGGGACAACGGTGTTGTTCTCGGTGCGCGAGGGCGACAAGCAACGCGAGGTTGTGCGCGACGAACTTGAGCAAGTTGTTGCCGCCATCGGTGAAGCCAACGAGGCGCTCCAGGGCTTCCAGCGAATGCTAAACAATTGGCGCCAGGTGGTGGTGAGGTCGGGAGTTTCCCATCGCCTCGGCGCTCTCGTCGACCCGATCGATGCCAGGCTTTCGGTGGGCTTGCGGGAGATGCGCGATCTGGACGACGTCGCACACCGCTGCGCGTCGTTGGGGGGAACCCTCCAGTCGGACGCCCTCCTTGACGCGGCGGAATCCCTCGTCAACGCGGCGGCACGGCTCTAGGCGCACGTGGGGCGCTTGCCCCCATGTCGCCACAAATGCGGTTGGGCCCCTCGCAAAGATCGAACTAAAGGTTTAACCTTAGGGAAGAGACCGCTCTTGTCGACCCCCTTGCCGAAGGAGAAACCCATGTGCGCCAGCTTCCCCGAGGTCAACGATCTCGGCAAAATTGTCACAGGAGACATGCCAGGTGACAGCGTGCACCTCACGCAGATCCACCTCGACAAGGCCAGGGCGGTGTTCCCTGAGATGTGGGATCTGCTGACGCCCATTCTGGCGGCCACGCCCCAGCGTCGCGCCGTCGTCTCGGTCCACGGCGGCTCGGGAGTGGGTAAGTCAGAGATCGGATCACTTCTGGCGCATGGACTCAATGCGAACGGACTTGGCACATACGTCCTGTCGGGGGACAACTACCCGCGCCGTATTCCGTCGGCAAACGACGCGGAGCGCTTGCGTGTCTATCGTGAGGCCGGTGCCGCGGCGCTTGAGGCGTCGGGGCTCTACGACGACTCGGTGCGCGACGCTCTCGACACGCTCCGCGCCGCCGCCCAGGATGCAGAACCCTCTCAGGCGGCAGAGAACCCGTGGCTGACCACCTACCTCGCCGCTGGGCGAGAAGCCTTGGCCGCGTATCTTGGCACACCGCGCGAGGTGAACTTCGACGAGATCAACGCCATCCTGGAGAAGTTCCACTCTGGGGCCGCGTGCCTCACCCTCAAGCGGATGGGCCGCACCGAGGACCAGCTCTGGTACGACGAGGTTGACGTGAGCGATGTTCAGGTGATCGTTCTCGAGTGGACGCACGGCAACAGTGACTATCTACGCGGAGTCGACGTCCCCATCTTGCTCACCAGCACTCCAGAAGAGACCCTCGCACATCGTCGTTCGCGCCAGAGGGACGGGGGAGTCGACAGCCCCTTCACCACCATGGTGCTCGGCCTTGAACAAGAAAAGCTTCACGCCCAAGCGCGCAGGGCCGCGATCATCGTCGCCAAGTCAGGCGAGGTTCAAGATTACGCCGGCTACCTCGACGCTATGGATCAGGGAGTCCCTGACGCACGTCCCGCCGTGGTCGCTGACTCAGGACCCATGCTCAACTTCTACCCCGATTCACTCGGCGGAACACTCGCCGATGCCGCAGCTTTCATGCTCCGGCAGGAGGTCAAGGGAGCCTTCACGTCGGCCTACGTTTTGCCGAGCGTGTTCAATACCGATCTTGATCGTGGCTTTTCGGTAATCGACTATGGGCTCAGTGAAAGGTACGCGACACGCACCGACCTCGACGCACTAGCGGAGGCGGGAATCTCGCTGAAATTTGACTTCATCCTGAACCATGCCTCGGTGTTGTCGCCGCAGTTTCAAGACTTGCTCGCGCGGGGAGAGGATTCGGAGTTCGCCGGTTTCTTCATCGACTGGAACGCGTTCTGGGCGGGCCATGGCGACATGACTCCCGAGGGATACATCCAGCCCGATGCCGAGCTCATCAAGGACATGTTCTTCCGCAAGCCTGGGCTACCGATCCTGATGGTGCGGATGCCTGACGGCACTGAAGTGCCGTACTGGAACACTTTTTACCAGGAGATTCTCTACGCGGCGCCCGATGCTCAGGACCTTATGGCCGCTACGGGGATGCAATACGGCCGCGCTGCGTTGGCAGCGGAACGAATGGCAGCGGTTCTTGCGAGCGGCGGGAGGCCGGGCGACGTCGACCCTGCGGGCTTCGAGGACGTGCTGGATGTGGTCGTGGAGTTTGTTGACTCGCATCGGCGCTACTTAGGGCAAATGGACCTCAATATCGAGTCGCCATTGGTATGGGATTTCTATGCGCACACGCTCGATACCCTTGCTGGCTACGGCGCGCAGATTGTGAGGCTAGACGCCTTCGCGTACGCCCCCAAGGAGCCTGGCTTGCGCAACTTCTTGAACGAGCCGGGAACATGGGAACTGCTCGCAGGAGTCAAGGAACTCGCGGATGCACGCTCGCTGGAGCTCTTGCCGGAGATCCACTCCACGTACGCGACAAGGATTCACGAGAAAATTTCGGCCCAAGGCTTCTTGACCTATGACTTCTTCTTGCCTGGTCTTGTCATCGACGCGTTCGAACAGCACGACGCTAGCGTCCTCAAGTTGTGGATCGACGAGGTCATCGAGAAGAAGATCCGGACTGTGACCATGCTGGGATGTCACGACGGTATACCGCTGCTTGACCTCGAGGGCCTGCTCAGTGGGGAGCGGATCCAAGGCCTGATCGACGTGGTGAAGAGCCGAGGGGGCTACGTCAAGGACCTGCACGGCGCGAAGAACATGTACTACCAAGTGAATGCGACGTACTACTCAGCACTGGGGGAGAGTGACGCCAGGATGCTGCTGGCCAGGGCGATTCACATCTTCGTGCCAGGCAAGCCCCAGGTGTGGTACCTCGACTTGTTTGCTGGGGGCAACGATCACGACGCCGTGGAGAAGGCCGGGCCGAATGGCCACAAGGAGATCAATCGCACCAACCTCTCATTGGAGGCGGTTGGCGCCGGTTTGAATGACGCGGTGGTAAGCAGGCAGATCGAGCTGCTCCGCTTCCGGTCCACCTGTGAAGCCTTCGGGTTTGACGCCCAGTGTGAGGTCGCAGAGACGGACCCAGGCACGCTGCGCATCACGTGGACTCGTGCTGGTGCGTCGGCGACGCTGGACGCCGATCTGGTGAGCGAGACTTTCGCGATCACGGCCACAGATGCCGATGGCATCGTGACGACCATGGGAAGCGTGTAAGCGGCCTGGTGCCACTGGCGAGATTGCTGGGCGCGGTGGGCCACGGCGTTGTGAAACCATGGTGCAGCCCGTGTACCCACGAGAGGAACGATCGTGAAGACCCGCACCTTTGGCACCACCGATATCGAGGTCAGCGAGATCGGGCTTGGCGCGTGGCAGCTCGTGAGGTCGGCGCAGTGGCCTGACGGTCCCGATGAAGACGAGGCAGTCAGGTTGGTCCACGCGGCCCTTGACGCTGGCGTGACGTTCATCGATACAGCTCCCGGTTATGCCGAAGGCCGCAGTGAGATTGCGCTTGGTGAGGCGCTCAGGGGCGGACGCCGCGACGGTGTGGTCCTGTGCACCAAGTTTGGTCACCGTGCCGACGGCACGAGCGACTGGGACGCCGCAAGCATTGAAGCGTCGGTCATGGCGAGCGCCAAGCGATTGGGAACGGACCACCTGGACATCGTCTTGCTGCACTCGCCGCCGCCCGACGTTCTCGATGGGAGCCTCAGCGAGCATTACGACGTGCTCGAAGGGCTCAAGCAGCGCGGGCTCATCAGGGCGTACGGCGCCTCTGTGGACTGGAGCGCTGATATCGACACAGTGCTTCAGACAAGTGCCAGTCAGGCCCTCGAGGTTCGTATGTCGGCCTTGTTCCAAGAGACGTGGCCAGGCGTCGAGCGCGCCCGTCAACGGGGTCTGGGCACCATCGTGAAGGTGCCGCTGGAGTCTGGCTGGCTCTCGGGCCGATACACGGCTCAGACTGTCTTCACAGGGGTTCGTGCCCGCTGGTCCCCTGAGGAGATTGCACGACGGGCGGGTCTCGTTGATCAGTTCCGTTCGCTTCTTCCCGAGGGCGTGTCTGTGTCCCAAGGAGCGCTTCGCTTCCTGCTTTCTCACGCGGGCGTCTCGACGGTGATTCCAGGGGCCCGAAGCATTGACCTGCTCCGCGGTTCTATTGCGGCGGTGGCGGAACCACTACCAGTTGAGGCAGTGGTGGCAATCCGTGGCTTCTACTCAGAAATGCTGGAAGGCAGCGATCTCAGTTGGTGAACTGGTGCCACATCTGGGGAGCGGGTGTCCAGGGACATCGAGCACCGTCAGAGACTGTGGCGAGACGCAGAAGGCCCCGGGCGAACCCGGGGCCTTCACTACGTGGTGGGCGATACTGGGATCGAACCAGTGACCTCTTCCGTGTCAGGGAAGCGCGCTACCGCTGCGCCAATCGCCCGAGCCTTGCATCATGACTGCTTGGTACTCGGGTAGAACTCAATGCGAGGTGGAGACGGGATTCGAACCCGTGTGGACGGCTTTGCAGGCCGCTGCCTCGCCTCTCGGCCACTCCACCGCTGTGTTCGCCGGCGCCGAAAAGGTGCCGGCCCACCGAGCGGACGACGGGATTCGAACCCGCGACCCTCACCTTGGCAAGGTGATGCTCTACCAACTGAGCCACGTCCGCATGGTCAAAACCTGGGGTCTCGACCGAGTGACAACGTTAGCCGATGGGAGCCGTCATTACCAACTCGCGGCATCCGGCGCGTCGCGATGCGAGCGGCTACGGTGTGCCCATGACCTGGAGTGATGATCCCCACAGACGGGGAAGCGCCGCGTTTAGGGGAGTGAGCGCCTTTGAGCCCGTTGAATATGTCGATGCCGTTGCGCACCCGGAACGTTTGGCTGCCGGCGGGTTTTGGGTGGTGGTCGCGACTTTTGAGGGACGCATCGACGCGTGGCGGTTTGCCGATGTCTCACGTGGGCCCTCTTTACGCGAGTCTCCAGAGGTCGAGCGAGACTGGCACGGTCCGCAGCGTGCGGAGTGGAGTTCCTCGCTCGACGAGCCCGCCTACGTCGCAGGAGTGGAAGCAATTAGGGAGAGCATTCGTGAAGGCGACGTCTACCAAGTCAATCTCTGCCGAGTCCTGAGCGCGCGGCTCGATGCCGAGGAACCCGGACCCGATGCTGTCGCGTTGTCCCACGTGTTGGCGCGGGGCAATCCTGCGAGGCACGCCTCACGTATCGTCATCCCCGCGACTCCGGAGATGCCGGGCGCGTGGATCGTTTCGGCATCACCGGAGTTGTACTTGCGAGTCGATGGCGACCGGATTTCATCGTCACCCATTAAGGGAACAGCCGCGCCAGGCGAACACATGCTGGGAAAGGACGAGGCCGAGAACGTCATGATTACCGACTTGATCCGCAATGACCTGTCGCATGTCGCCGTTCCTGGAAGCGTGGCAGTGCCGGAGCTCTTGGGTATTCACCAACTCCCTGGCCTCACACACCTGCAGTCGACTGTGAGCGCTCAGCTTGCACGTGGCTTCGAGTGGACTCCTGGAATGTGGGCCGCGCTCTTCGACGCCACCTTGCCCCCTGGTTCGGTGAGCGGTGCCCCCAAAGCGTCGGCGCTCCAGATCATCGCGAGAGAAGAGCCCGTCGCGAGGGGCCCATACTGCGGGGCAATCGGATGGGTAGATGCAGATTCGCGGACCGCGGAACTCGCCGTAGGGATCCGGACGTTCTGGTGGAATGCCGATAGCGGAGGGACGCTGAGATTTGGTACGGGGGCGGGTATCACGTGGGGTTCCGAGGCGGAAGCGGAGTGGGAAGAGACGCAACTCAAGGCGCGTCGTTTGATCGGCTTGGCTTCGACAGACACAATGAGCATATGAGCGCCGTGCTGTGGGTCGATGGAGCCTTGCATCCTGTCACAGAACCGGTCATCTTGGCAGGTAATCATGGCTTCACGGTGGGGGACGGGGTCTTCGAGACTTTGGCCGTCCGCAAAGGCCAGCCTTTCGCGTTGACCCGCCACTTGGTCCGGCTTCAGTATTCGCTCGATCGCATGAGCATGCGTGCGGTGGATATGGCCGTCATCAGGGACGGAGTGAGCAAGGTCATCGCCGCGAGTCCTGCGGACGTGGCGCGGGTGCGCATCACTGTTGTCTCGGGAACAGGCCCCATGAGTTCTGTGCGCGGTACAGGAGCGCCCAACATCGTCATCTGGGGAGGCCCAGGAGCTGTCGGGGCAGAATGCAGGGCCATGAGGGTGCCATGGAAGCGGAACGAACGTTCCGCGATCGCGGGAGTCAAGTCAACCTCCTACGCCGAAAACGTCGTCATGGCCCAATACGCGGCAGGCAAGGGCGCGGACGAGGCACTCATGTCAAACACGTACGGCTACCTGTGCGAGGGCACTGGATCGAATATCTTCATCGAGCGGCGCGGGGAAGTGGTTACTCCGCCGCTCTCGTCGGGCTGTCTTGCAGGCATCACGAGGGGATTGGCCCTCGAGTGGGGGGCAGGAACCGGGATGCCCGTGCGGGTCGCCGCGCCTGGTGAACTTGAGATGTCCGTACTTGACGAGGTTCTGCATGGCGAGGCATTCGCCGCTGTGACGTCATCGACCCGTGGAGTGCAACCCATCGTGTGGTTGGACGGGGTGAACGTTGCCAAGGGCCCGCTACTCAAGAAGCTGTCAGACCTCTATGAGCTTCACGCCGATTTTGAGACCGATCCGCAGCCCGCGCGCAGGAGGGACGTCATGGAGCACGAGGGGTCCAGGGACCGGCTAGGATAGAGTCCGCTTCGGGGCGATTGGCGCAGGGGTAGCGCGCTTCCTTCACACGGAAGAGGTCACTGGTTCGATCCCAGTATCGCCCACCAAGATTTACCTACGGACTTGCTGGTTCCTTAGCGTTGATAGGCGACCGCGGGAATGCGATTTGCACCGTGAAAGCTACACTCTGCGGAGCGGGTCCTTTGTTCGAGTGCGTCCACTGCCCGAGGGTCACGGCCCGAATTCTCAATCGACGGGAGCGACCGGTGCAGTCACACGCGCGTGCCATATCTGGCGCGACGACGCAAAACGAGGCATCCGGCGTTGGCGTCGCCGTGGAGTCAAAGGACGTTACGGCGCGACGGAGAACGGCCACGCCGAAAAACTCGGCTGTCACACCTTCTCCAGCACGACGCAGGAGGCAGTGGGGCGCGGAGAAACCGCGTCCTCCTCTCCCCATTCAAGAGAAGGCAGCGACGACGGGGCAAACGTGGCTCGGTGGCCTTGCGATTGTCGTGACAGTGCTGGCATGGGCCGTCTATCTTGTCCAGGCGGTCATATCGCGAGTGATCGACAACGGGCTAGACGACAGCCGTTTCGTCATCCAGACGGTTGCCTACGTGGGCATCATGACCCTCTTGCTTTTCTCTGCACTCATGTACTTGCTCGCCCGGCAAGGCGCGCTGTACCGGTCTCGTGGCCACGTGCGTGTGCCGCGTGCGGAGATCGACGCCTTCATGGCCGATTCGGGTGCGACCATGACGGTTCTTGTGCCGTCGTATGCCGAAGAGCCCGCCGTCGTCCGTGCCACCTTGCTATCTGCCGCCTTGCAGGAGTACTCGGGGCTGCGCATCGTGCTCCTTATCGACGATGCACCAACGCCAACCGAGCCACATGCGATCGCTAGTCTTGAGGGGTGTCGCGCGCTAGCCGGTGAGATCAATGATCTTCTGGCGGGGCCATATGAGCGGTTCAGTGCGTCGCTCACCACATATGAGACGGCAGCGCACGCACATGGAGCGAGCTCGCCCGACGAGGTCCGCAAGCTAGCGCTCGATTTTGTGTGGGCGGCGACATGGCTCCGCGATCAGGCAGAGTCGTACCCTCGCGCTAGCCACGCCGACGATTTCCTCGCCGAGGAGGTGCTTGGCGGGCTTGCGGGCGACTTCGAAATCACCGCAAGGGCGCTCTTTGCGGCGCTCGATGAAAATGCAAGGGTGCCCGCGCAACGGCTTACCCAGTTGGGGCGTCGTCTGGTGTGGACGTTCGACGCGACCCTGACGTCGTTCGAACGCAAGGCGTATGCGCACCTTCCGCACGATGCAAACAAGGCGATGAACCTCAACGCCTACCTCGGCCTCATGGGCCGGAGGATGCGCCAGGTCGAGACCAAAATGGGGATCGTGCTTCGCGACTGCGACGATCGCGAAGACGGCGAACTCCTCGTGGTGCCCGACAGCGACTACGTACTGACCCTCGACGCCGACAGCGTGTTGTTGCGTGAGTATTGTCTGCGCCTGGTCCACCACATGGAACTTCCTGGTAACGACCGTATTGGCGTGATCCAAACGCCCTATTCAGCATTTCGCGGGGCCGAGTCGCGGCTCGAACGGATCGCAGGAGCAACCACAGATATCCAGCACATCCTCCACCAAGGCATGAGCTACTTTGGGGCGACGTTCTGGGTAGGCGCCAACGCTGTGATCCGGAAGATAGCACTCAACGACATCGTCGAGGTGAGCTACGTGGGAGGGCAAGAGGTCCGCCGCTATGTGCAGGACCGCACCGTCATCGAGGACACGGAGTCGAGCATTGACTTGGTGGCTTGTGGCTGGAGTCTGCTCAACTACCCCGAGCGATTGAGTTACAGCGCCACCCCGCCCGACTTTGGCTCGCTTGTGGTCCAGCGCGCCAGGTGGGCCAACGGTGGGTTGCTCATCTTGCCCAAGTTCTTGCGCTTTATCCGTCGCGAACGCAAGGAAGGCAGGCGCGTCAGGAGATCGACCATCGCGCTCAGGTTCAATTACATGGCGTCGATCTCGTGGGCGAGCATTGGCTTGGTGCTCTTGCTCGCGTTCCCCTTCAATAGCGAACTCTTGAGCCCCGTCGTCGTCTTCGCGGCGCTTCCGTACTTCTTGGCGATGTCATCAGACTTCAAGCGTCTGGGATACAAGCGCACCGACATCTTCCGCGTGTACGCGTTCAACTTGATCTTGGTTCCTGTGAACCTCGCCGGGACGATCAAGTCGCTGCAGCAGGCAGCCGCCAAGTCCAAGATTCCCTTCGCGCGGACGCCCAAGGTCGAAAACCGTACCGCTACCCCGGCGCTCTACGTGCTCGCGGCCTACCTGATCGCGGCGTTCTCGTTCTACACGCTCGCCAACGATGTCGTCACGCGAAACGTCATCAACGGCGCTTTTGCCCTGATCAACGGCGTACTGACCACTTACGCAATCTTCGCCTTTATCGGGTTCCGCAATTCGATCTCTGACTTGTTCGTTGGGTTCGCCCACTGGGTGCGGGTTCCCGTCAAGACGGACGATGCCGCGGCAAGCCCCGTGGGCGACCCGGACTGGGAGTCAGTCTTGTACTTTGGCCCCGACCACGTGGGCGCACCTGGCGAGCGGTCCAAGGTCGCTGTGAGTAGCGCACCCTCACCCCGCCGCGGTGATACCCGCGCACGTCACCGGTCGTGATGACGATGAACACCTTTACGCTGACCGCGCGCGTCCTCTCCCCACGAGTGTTCGCCTCGCAGATCCGGGGTACCCCATGACCAAGGCCTCCCGAACCAGGATCTCCCTTCTCCGCGTTGGCATCGTGCTCGCGAGCGCCGCAGGTGTCGGGTGGTTTGGATACAACGCGTTCGCCGACGTCCTCACCAGGCCACCCGTGCCCGGTCCTTCGACGTTTGCGGCGTACGTTGACGTGACTGTGACGCCTTCGTACTCGTTTGGAACACCCTCGGGACCAGCGCAATCGCACGTGATCCTCTCGTTTGTTGTTGCTGACCCCACGAGCGGGTGCACTCCGTTGTGGGGTGGTGCGTATTCGCTCGACGCGGCGTCCTCCGAGCTTGAACTCGACCGACGCATCTCGCAGTTGCGCAGCACGGGTGGAGTGGCGCGCGTGTCCTTCGGGGGGCAAGCGGGGACGGAGCTCGCAGTCGCGTGCACCGATCAGGGGGCACTCGAAGAGGCCTACCAATCTGTGGTCGACCGGTACACGTTGTCGAGTATCGACCTTGACGTCGAGGGCGCTTCGCTCATGGACGCTACGGCGGGGGCCCGGCGAGCCGCAGCCATCAAGGCAGTGCAGGACGGCACTGGCGAAGACGGCCGCGACCTCGCGGTGTGGTTGACCCTTCCGGTCGCACCGAGCGGGCTCACGGCCGAGGGCCTCCTGGCGGTCGAGCAAATGCTCGCCGCAGGCGTGGATCTTGCGGGTGTGAACGGCATGACAATGGACTTCAACTCGGGGGTTTCGTCGTCAGCGCCATACTCCGACGTTGTGCTGCAGGCTTCGACGGCACTGCATCGTCAGGTGAGCAACGCATACGCGAAGGCTGGCTTTGACCTGAGTGATTCCCACGCGTGGTCCAAGGTGGGTATCACCCCCATGATCGGACAGAACGACATTGCTGGCGAGGTGTTTACGCTCGAAGACGCAGAGGTCGTCAATGAGTTTGCGCGTAGCAATGGCGTGGGGCAGGTGTCCATGTGGTCCCTCAATCGGGATGCGACGTGTGGAAGCCCACTTCCAAAGATCCTCACGGTGGTCCAGACGTCGTGTAGCGGCGTCGATCAAGGATCACGATCCTTTGCCGAGGTGCTTGCCAAGGATCTACCTTTTGTGGCGGCCATCACGCCCTCTCCTCGGCCGTCGGCTCAGCCCTCCGCACCCGCAGCCCCGGTAGCGCCTGTAAAGAACGAGCCCGACGACCCAGCACGCAGTCCCTTCCCGATCTGGGACCCGCTCGGCACCTATGAGCGTGGAACCAAGATCGTGTGGAACCGCAACGTGTACGAGGCTCGCTATTGGACCAGCGGATTCGCGCCGGACACTCCCGTGACCTTGGCGACAGACTCGCCGTGGATGCTCATCGGACCGGTGCTCCCGGGGGACACCCCCGCCCCATTGCCTACCTTGCCTGCTGGAAGTTACCCGCAGTGGGGCGCGAACCAGGCCTATGTTGCTGGGACGCGCGTGCAAGTGGGGCTCGTGCCCTACGAGGCCAAGTGGTGGTCTCAGGGACAGCTCCCAGGCAAGGCCGTCGCGGGCGGCTCGCCGTGGATGCTCGTGATCCCAGCCGGTTGACCCTGCCGAAATTGTCTTGCGTCGTACCGCGCAGCTAGCCACGGAGCCTGACCGGTGGAAGGCGACACCTCGGCCCTCTCGATCTCCAAGATGAAGGAGATGTCGTCGGGGTGTGTGTCACCTGGATCTGGGGACACGAGACAAAATTGCTCGCGAATCCGGGTGTGCGCCTGGCGGCGAGGCTAGGTCCAGGCGCGGATATCTCGCGTGAGACGACCGATGAGGATTGTGCGGCAACTTGGTTGGAGCTCTCAGACGGTCAAACAGTCAAAAGACAAACGCCCCGTAACACCACATGGCATGTACGGGACGTCGTTTCCTTCCACCGCCGCGACGAAGCCTTCGGCCTCCAGCCATCGTCCGCCTGATGCGCCTAAGCATGGAACACCCGCACCCACGCATGCGGTTTACGGATGGCCATGCTCTTCAGAAAGAGAGGACCCTCATGGTCATTAAAAACTTGCTGCACAAGGCCGAAATTGCAATACCGGACGACGAGACGATTTCGAAGGTCGCCGACAAGCTCCAGCAGCACACAAGCCCAAATGCCGCCAACAAGGTGGACAAGGCTGCGCAGTGGGCCAAGGACAACAATCAGGACTGATTGCCTCTCAGCAGTATTGACGCCGTCCCCTCGTCAGGGGGCGGCGTCTTCGGTTTTCATACCGCGCACGTGACCTCCACGTTGGCAGGTACCCTGGCGTGTATCCGCACACTGAGGAGGACCCCTATGGATCTCGGCGACATGATGGACAAGGCCAAAGAGGCCGCCAAGAACGTCTCGGACGACCAGATCGAGCAGGCAAAGAACTTCGTCGACGACAAGGTTGACGACAAGTTTGACGGCGTCATCGACAAGGTCACAGAGCAGGCGAAGAAGCTCAACGACTAGTCCCGTTGAGCCACATGCGCGGCACCGCCCACAAGTGGCGGTGCCGCGTCGTCATGCGTGGAGTGGCGAGCATCGGCGCAGTGGTGCGCACAGATACGCGGTGCGGGAGCGCCGCAACGCGGTTCACCTCCCTGCCGGTATCAACGACGCCCCTCGACTGTCGGTAGCATCATGGGGGGTCAGGAACAATACCTAAGGAGCAGACGTGGCGAGCATCAGCGTGACCGTGGACGGCGACGAGCGACAACTCGACGCGGGTACAACGGGCACCCACGTGTTTGCCGATCGTAAAGACGTGGTCGTGATGCGTGTCGCAGGCGAGTTGCGAGACCTCGAACGCGAGCTTGAGGGCGGCGAGATCATCGAATCCGTCACGATCGGTAGCCCCGACGGACTGGCCGTCTTGCGGCACTCGTGTGCCCACGTGCTCGCCCAAGCGGTGCAGCAAGTCAATCCCGACGCGAAACTTGGCATAGGCCCACCGATCGAGAACGGCTTCTTCTACGACTTCGATGTCGCGGAGCCGTTCACTCCGGAGTCCCTCAAGGCTCTCGAGAAGGTGATGCAGCGCATCGTCAACGAGACTCAATCGTTCCGTCGCCGCGTCGTGACCGATGCCGAGGCGATCGCCGAACTCGCTCACGAGCCGTACAAGGTGGAACTCGTCGGGCTCAAGTCCCATGCCGCCGACGCCGAGGCCTCTGGTGCCGAGGGGATGTCGGTCGAGGTGGGCGCAGGTGAACTCACGATCTACGAGAACGTTCGCAAGGATGGGACCGTCGCATGGAAGGACTTGTGCCGCGGACCCCACATCCCCACGACCAAGTTGCTCACCAACGGCTGGTCGCTCACCAAGACGTCCTCGGCGTATTGGCGGGGGAGCGACAAGAACGCCCCGCTGCAGCGCGTCTATGGCACCGCATGGCCCACCAAGGACGAGATGGTCGCGTACAAGGAGCGTTTGGCCGAGGCCGAGCGCCGCGATCACCGCAAGCTTGGCGTCGAGATGGACCTTTTTAGCTTCCCTGACGAGATCGGTTCCGGACTCGCCGTGTTCCACCCCAAGGGCGGCATCGTCCGCATGGAGATGGAGAACTACTCGCGCAAGCGTCACATTGAAGAAGGCTACGAGTTTGTCTATACGCCCCACGCGACCAAGGCGAACCTGTTCCAGGTCTCCGGTCACCTCGATTGGTATGCGGACGGCATGTACCCGCCCATGCACATGGACGAGGAACGCGACGCGGCAGGCAACATCACCAAGCAGGGCCAGGACTACTACCTCAAGCCCATGAACTGCCCGATGCACAACCTGATCTTCCGTTCGCGCGGGCGTTCCTATCGTGAATTGCCGCTGCGGATGTTTGAGTTCGGCACTGTGTATCGCAACGAGAAGTCCGGTGTGGTCCACGGACTCACGAGGGCGAGGGGCTTCACTCAAGACGATGCCCACATCTACTGCACGCGTGAGCAGATGAAGTCGGAGCTGACGACCACGCTCAACTTTGTGGTCGATCTGTTGAAAGATTACGGGCTCACCGACTTCTACCTCGAGCTGTCGACTAAGAATCCGGAAAAGTTCGTGGGCGAGGACGACGCTTGGGAAGAGGCAACGGAGACGCTGCGTCAGGTGGGGGTAGCGTCGGGCCTCGAATTGCGGGACGACCCGGGAGGCGCCGCGTTCTACGGCCCCAAGATCTCGGTGCAGACGCGCGACGCCATCGGCCGCTCGTGGCAAATGTCCACGATCCAGCTGGACTTCAACCTCCCCGAGAGGTTCGAGCTCGAGTACACGGCTGCCGACAACACGCGCACGCGCCCCGTCATGATCCACCGTGCGCTCTTCGGGTCCATCGAACGGTTCTTCGCGATTCTCACCGAGCACTACGCGGGTCAGTTCCCCGTGTGGCTCGCACCTGTCCAGGTGTTGTGTGTGCCCGTCGCCGAGGCGTTCAACGACTACTTGCTCGACATCGCTGCCCAGCTCAGGGCGGCAGGCGTGCGCGTCGAGGTGGACACGTCCGACGAACGCTTCCCCAAGAAGATCCGCAACGCATCGAAAGACAAGGTGCCCTACGTGCTCATCGCGGGTGGCGAGGACGCCGACGCTAGCGCGGTCAGTTTCCGCTTCCGCGACGGGAGCCAGGAAAACCAGGTTCCCGTGGCCGATGCCGTCGCACGCATTGTCGAATCCATTGCGAGCAGGGCGCAAGTCTGATGGTTGAGTGGGCGGATGCAGACACGATGGGCGGCGAGCCCGATGGCTTCGAGCGCCTGTGGACGCCTCACCGCATGGCCTACGTCAGGAACGCTTCGGGGCGCCCTGACCACGAAGGTGGGTCGAGCTGCCCGTTATGCAAGACGCCGGAAGAAAACGACCGTGACCACCTCATCGTGCATCGGGGCAAAACGTGTTACGTAGTGCTCAACATCTATCCCTACAACCCAGGTCACCTCATGGTCTGTCCGTACCGTCATATCGGTTGGTATACCGACGTGACCGATGACGAGCGCAATGAGATGGCGGCGCTCACACAAACAGGGATGCGGGTCCTCCAATCGTTGACGGGGACTCAAGGCTTTAACATCGGGATGAACCAAGGGCGCACTGGCGGCGCCGGCATTCACGAGCACCTGCACCAGCACGTCGTGCCAAGGTGGGTGGGAGACTCCAACTTTTTGCCCATCATCGGGCGGACCAAGGCTCTTCCCGAATTGCTTGACGATACGTGGCAGCGCGTGAGCGAGGCGTGGACCTCTTGAGGTCCCGCAACAAGGAGAAAAATGTTCGGCAAATTGCGACCGCTGATGGCCGCCGTCTGGAAGGCACCGGCGCGCGCGTTGGTCAAGGCAGGCGTTCACCCCAACGCCATGACCATCACGGGAACGATCGGTGTGATTTTTGGGGCGGTCTATTTCTTGCCACAAAGAGGCACGATGCTCTTTTGGGGCGTCATGGTGATCATGGTCTTCGTCATGACGGACATGCTCGATGGCACGATGGCGCGGTTGTCCGGCAAGGAATCGAGGCTGGGAGCTTTTCTCGACTCCACCCTTGACCGAGTCGCAGACGCCGCGATCTTTGGATCCTTGGTGTGGGCGTTCCGCGTCGAGGACCCCAACACGGCTCTCGCCGCTCTGATGTGCCTCAGTGTGGGGTCATTTGTGCCCTACGCCCGTGCGCGAGCTGAGGGCTTGGGAATCGAGGCCAAGATGGGTATCGCGGAAAGGTCCGACAGGCTTGTGTTTGGCCTGACTGCCACTGGCTTGGTGGGACTCGGGCTTCCGTTGTGGGTGCTCACGTGGACGCTCGCGCTGCTTTCAGTTGCCGCGCTCGTCACGGTGGGGCAACGCACGTGGGCGGTCGTCAAGGCCAATCGCATTGACCACACCATTGTCCACACGACGCCCTCCACGTCGCCCTCCACCACGGCCACGGGCCTCTAGTGGCTCGATGAACGCGTTTCTTTTGGCTTGGAGGGCCTCCAAGGTTCTCCCCGTCAGCGTCATTAGGGGAGCGGCATGGACGCTCTCGATGTACGCGTGGGTGACCCACGCCAAGGGCGCGACTCGGCTTGAACAGAACCTTGGCAAGGTCACTGGCCTCACGGGAAGGCCGCTTCGCGCACTGTCACGGCGTGGAATGGTGTCCACCGCGCGGTACTACGCGGAGACGCTAGAGCTCGCGCGCATGAAGCCCGAAACGGTTGACGCACGAGTGAGGCTTGACGGCTTTGAGGCTGCGAAGGGCTCACTCGCGGAGACCACAGGGACTGTTGCCGTGCTAGGCCACAGCGGGAACTGGGACATCGTCGGTGCCTATGCCTGTCGCAATATCATCAAGGTCACGGCGGTCGCAGAAGTCCTCAAGCCGCGCGCGGTGTTCGACGAGTTCGTCGCCTTACGTGAGCAGTGGGGAATGCGCATCCTTGGACATGAAGGTGGGAGTACGTTCAGGGAGCTCATCAGGCTCACCCGGTCGGAACGGACACTCGTGTGCTTGCTGAGCGATCGCGACCTATCAGGAAAAGGCGTCCCTGTGTCAATGTGGGGCCATGGAGTGCGCGTGGCACCAGGTCCAGCGGCTCTCGCCCACGCAGCGCGCGCCGCGATCATCCCTGTAACGGTCCACTATGAGCGCCTCTATGGGGCACAGCGACGGGCCGCCAAATCTCGCTGGGGGACTGTCATGTCGTTTGGTACGCCGCTGCACCCCGACGACTTTCCCGTGGACGGAAGGGTCGATGAGATGTCCCAGGCTTGGGCGACGCAACTGGCTGACGCTGTTTCTCGCCACCCCCAGGATTGGCACATGTTGCAACGCTTCGGTTGGATAGAGGCCTAATGCGTATCGGAATCGTCTGCCCGTACTCGCTCGACCGTCCCGGCGGCGTGCAATTGCACGTGATCGACCTCGCGGAGGCACTCATCCGGCGGGGGCACTTCGTCTCTGTTCTCGCGCCTGCAGCCAAGGACACCAAGGTGCCCGACTACGTGCGTACCGCGGGCAGGTCCATTCCCGTGCATTACAACGGCGCCACGGCTCGCATGACGTTCGGACTGTTTGCGGCGTCCAAGGTGCGCACGTGGCTCGCCGACGGTGAATTTGACGTGGTTCACCTCCATGAACCTGGTGTTCCATCGCTGAGCGTGATCGCCATGTGGGCCCGACTGGGCCCCACCGTCGGTACGTTTCACGCGTCGACGGAGGATTCGCGGGTCATGAAGCTCGCAAAACCGTGGATTAAGCCCGGCTATGAGGAACTCGATGCACGTATTGCAGTCTCGCCTTCAGCGGCGCGCACAGTGCGAGAACACTTGCGGGTAGGCGTGACTCACATCATCCCCAACGGCGTAGAAACGAGCGCCTACCTCGACGCGACGCCACGCGAGGAATGGCAAGGCACCGCCATCGCCCCCACCGTTGGCATCTTGGGGCGGATGGATGAACCACGAAAGGGTCTTGACGATTACCTCGAGTCCATCCCGCTGGTCCGTGCTCATCACCCCCGCGCGAGGTTCCTGATCGCCGGACGGTTCTCGGATCGCGTCGCCGCACGCGCGGCGCGTGCTGGGGCCGAGGTCGTCGGGGAACTCGACGAAGCCGAGAAGGCGACGTTTATGTCATCCGTCGACGTGTATTGCGCCCCGAATCTTGGCGGCGAGAGCTTTGGCATCGTGCTCGTCGAGGCGATGGCAGCGGGGACCGCCGTGGTAGCGAGCGATCTGATCGCGTTCAGGGACGTCGCCACGACAGATAGCGGCGAGGAATGCGTGAGCTTCTTCCGCGTCGGTGAACCGGAGGGCCTCGCGGCGAGTGTGCGTGCACTCCTCGACGATCCAGTGGAACGAGCGGCACTCGCGGCACGGGGAAGGGAGCGCGCAGGCACCTTCGACTGGCACCAAGTCGCCCCGCGGATCGAAGAGACGTACGCCGACGCTATTAGACTTGACGCAAGCTTTTCTCCCCAGCAAACAAAGGACACTCCAGCATGAGCGACACCCCTTCATCTGCGGCCCCCCAGGTCGGTACTGACCTCGTTAAGCGGGGAATGGCCGAGATGCTCAAGGGTGGGGTCATCATGGACGTCGTGACCGCCGATCAGGCAAAGATCGCGGAAGACGCAGGCGCCGTCGCTGTCATGGCCCTCGAGCGAGTTCCCGCCGATATTCGTGCGCAGGGCGGCGTGTCACGCATGAGCGACCCCGACATGATTGACGGCATCATCGCCGCGGTGTCCATCCCCGTCATGGCGAAGGCTCGCATCGGCCACTTTGTTGAGGCGCAAGTTCTGCAGAGCCTTGGCGTCGACTACATCGATGAGTCAGAGGTTCTCACGCCCGCGGATTACGCGCACCACATCGACAAGTGGAAGTTCACAGTGCCGTTCGTGTGTGGAGCGACCAACCTGGGTGAGGCGCTACGGCGCATCTCTGAAGGCGCGGCCATGATCCGCTCGAAGGGCGAGGCAGGCACTGGCGACGTTTCGAACGCAACCAAGCACATGCGCACCATTCGTGCTGAGATCCAGCGCCTCACGTCGTTGCCCAAGGACGAACTGTTCGTTGCCGCCAAGGAACTCCAGGCGCCATTGCAGCTTGTCCAAGAGATCGCGGCCACGGGCAAGCTTCCCGTCGTCATGTTCACGGCAGGCGGCATCGCCACGCCGGCGGACGCAGCGATGATGATGCAGCTTGGAGCCGAGGGCGTGTTTGTTGGCTCGGGCATCTTCAAGTCCGGAAACCCTGCACAGCGCGCCGCCGCGATCGTCAAGGCAGCAACCTTCTTTGACGACCCAGACGTGATTGCCTCAGTGTCCCGCGGGCTTGGCGAGGCGATGGTGGGCATCAATGTGGCGGACATTCCAGAGCCCCACAGGCTCGCAGAGCGTGGCTGGTAGCGACAAGGCTCCACTCGAGGGGCACGCGCTCGGCGCCGATGGCCGGTTGCATCGGCGCGGTGCGCGCGTGTTGCTCGTCGACCACGCCCACACTGAACCACGCTTGCTGATGGTGCTTGGTCACGATCCAGACAGCCCGTCCCGCGAGTTCTGGTTCACTCCTGGCGGCGGCATCGAAGCGGGGGAGTCGCCCCGTGAAGCGGCCGTGAGGGAACTTGCGGAGGAGACTGGGTACGTGCTCGAAACCCATGAGATCCGCGGCCCCGTCTGGACGCGCACAGCGCTCTTCGATTTTGCGTCGCTGCCCTATTCGCAGACCGAGGACATCTTCGTTGCGGATCTCGCCGATGCGGAGACGCACGCGCGTGCGCAAGCCATCTGGACGGACAAAGAAGTGGAAACCATTGACGCTGTCGCGTGGCTCACGCTCGATGAACTCCGGGCTGAGGCGCGGCAAGTGTTCCCCGCACAGTTATTGGAGGCGTGGGACCCGTTCCTCGCTTGGGATGGCGTGACGAGCAACTTGGGGGAGGTGGACGAGTGACCACCATTGGAATCCTCGCGCTGCAGGGCGACGTGCGCGAGCATGAGGCCGCCTTGGCGCGACTTGGCACCGCATCCTTGAGAGTGCGCCGCTTGGCGGAACTCGAGGCCGTTGACGGGATCATCATTCCTGGCGGAGAGTCGACCACGATCGACAAGCTCTTGAGGGCATTCGACCTCTTTGACCCCCTCCAGGCGCGCATCCGCGATGGGCTCCCCGTGCTGGGCACGTGTGCGGGGATGATCTTGCTGGCGACGGACATCATCGGGGGCATCGACGGCCAGCGCACCCTCGGCGCGATCGACATGACGGTGCGACGCAACGCGTTTGGGCGCCAGGTCGATTCCTCCGAGGTTGAACTGCTGTGGCTTCCCGACTCCTCGACGATGCGCACCACCTTCATCAGGGCGCCATGGGTTGAGTCTTATGGCGCTGGCGTCGAGGTGCTAGCGGTGGATCAGGCGCAAGGTGGCCACGTGGTCGCTGTGCGCGAGGGCAACGCGATTGCCACGAGCTTCCACTCGGAGATCTCAGGGGACGACAGAGTTCACGCGCTCTTGGTGGAATCCTGCCGGTAGGTCACGGGGGCCTGTGTCGGAGCGCGGCGGGCACGTGTGTCAAGCACCTTCTCACGCCTTCCATCGCTGACATGGGGGAGCGCGAGCGGTCGAGCCCTTAGACTAAATTTCGATTCACCTCGTAAAGGAGCATCGTGTCGGGTCACTCTAAGTGGGCAACCACCAAGCACAAGAAGGCCGTTATCGACGGCAAACGCAGCAAGCTGTTTGCCAAACTCGTCAAGAACGTCGAGGTTGCGGCGCGCGTTGGCGGCGGCGATATGGCCGGCAACCCCACGCTGTTTGACGCTGTCCAAAAGGCGAAAAAGTCATCCGTCCCCAACGACAACATCGACCGCGCGCTCAAGCGCGGTGCCGGTCTCGAGTCTGGCGGCGCGGAGTACGAGACGATTGTGTACGAGGCGTACGGGCCCAACGGCGTCGCGATGTTGATCGAGTGTCTGACCGACAACCGCAACAGGGCCGCCATGGAGGTGCGCACAGCGCTCACGCGCAATAACGGCACCCTGGCCGATCCCGGCTCCGTTGGATATCTCTTCGGTCGCAAGGGACAGGTCATTGTGACCAAGGATGCGGCGAGCGAGGACTCCATCATGGAGGCGGCGCTTGAAGCGGGCATCGAAGAGATCAATGACCTTGGCGAGGTGTGGGAAATCATCTCCGAGGCGACCGACTTTGTCGCGGTACGCTCGGCGCTGCAGACGGCCGGCATCGATTACGAGAGCGCCGAGGCCACGTTCGTTCCCTCGATGAAGGTTGAACTCGACGTCGACGGCGCTCGCAAGGTACTGAGGCTTATCGACGCGCTCGAAGACTCCGATGACGTCCAGGACATCTACGCCAACTTTGACGCCTCCGACGAGGTGCTTGAAGAAGCAAGCGCCTAGGCCACGGGGGTGCGCGTCCTCGGCGTGGACCCCGGCCTCACGCGGTGCGGGTTGGGCGTCATCGACGCTCCCGCCGCCCGCACCCTGACCCTTGTCGACGTCTCGGTCGCTTCATCGTCCCCCGACGCAGACGCTCCCGACAGGCTCGCCAAGATTGCCGACGCGATCGACGCCGTCATTGCGAAGCATCGGCCCGATGCCGTCGCTGTGGAGCGAGTGTTTGCCCAGCAAAACGTGCGCACCGTGATGGGAACAGGGCAAGTCTCCGGGCTGGTCATGGTGGCAGCGCGCCGCGCTGGCCTTCCTGTGGTGCTGTATACGCCGTCTGAAGTCAAGGCCGCCGTCACTGGCAATGGCAGGGCGGATAAGGCCCAGGTGGGATACATGGTCGCCAAACTCCTCGGGCTCAGCGAGCCTCCCAAGCCGGCCGATGCCGCCGATGCCCTCGCGATCGCGATCACTCACGCCTTGAAGTCGGGGGGCAGGGTAGCCGCTTCGGGAGCCTCCGCGACCCCAGCTCAGCAGCGCTGGGTCGAGGCAGAGCGCGCGGCGCGCCGCCGCCAGTGATGGACACTGGCCGCATAGGGTATTCGTACATACGTTCGAAGGGTTCGCGGTGATCTCGCAACTAACAGGCACTGTCTTGAGCGTCGGGGCATCCGCAGTGGTGCTCGACGTCTCGGGGGTTGGCTACCGGTTGCTCGCGACGCCAGCCACCCTCGCGGGCCTTCACGCGGGCCAACACTCAAGTCTTGCCACGCACCTCGTGGTGCGCGAGGACTCACTCACGTTGTTCGGCTTCGATTCCGTCCACGAGCGGGACATGTTTGAGACGCTCCAGTCAGTGCAGGGAGTAGGCCCACGCCTTGCGCTCGCGCTGCTTTCGGTGCTCGACCCACACGCGCTCGCCACCGCCGTCGCTGCGGGGGACCGCAAGGCACTCGAGAGGGTTCCAGGCGTGGGTGCCAAGGTGGCTGCGCGTTTGCTGCTCGAACTGGGCGGCAAGTTGGTGCTCCCTGAAGGCGCCACTCCAGCCTCAAGCGCACAAACTGATTCGCGTGAGCAAGTCGTCGAGGCACTGGTGTCTCTTGGCTGGCAGGTCAGGGCCGCGTCGGCCGCTGTCGATGCCGCGTCACCTGGACCCGTGACGTCCGAGGCAGTGCCGGTCGTGTTGCGCGCGGCACTTCAATCTCTAGGCGGCACGCGTGGTTGACCACCAAGGCGTCGACGAGCCGGTGCACCGCGTCATGGGCGCGGATGCCGACGCCATCGAGCGCTCGGTGGAGGCGGCCTTGCGGCCGCGTTCACTCGAGGAGTTCGTGGGTCAGCAGACGGTGAGGGACCAGCTAGCGCTGGTTCTGAGGGCGGCGGTGCGGCGCGGCGGATCGGCGGATCACATCCTGTTGTCGGGGCCCCCTGGGTTAGGGAAGACCACGCTCGCCATGATCGTGGCGGGGGAGTTGGGCCAGTCGCTCAGGGTGACGTCGGGCCCCGCGATTCAACATGCCGGAGACTTGGCCGCGATCCTTTCATCCCTTGATGAGGGTGACATTTTGTTTGTGGACGAGATCCACCGGCTGGCACGCCCCGTCGAAGAGATGCTCTACCTCGCGATGGAAGACTTCAGAGTCGATGTGGTGGTGGGCAAGGGGCCAGGGGCCACGTCCATCCCGCTCACGCTCCCAGCCTTTACCGTGGTGGGGGCGACCACGCGGGCGGGGCTTCTCCCCGCACCACTACGCGATCGCTTCGGGTTCACAGCACACCTCGACTTCTATGAGCCCTCCGATCTGGCACGCATCATCGCCAGGTCAGCGGGCTTACTCGCGCTCGATGTGGACGCCGATGCAGCGTCCGAGATCGCTGGGAGGTCGCGGGGCACACCGCGAATCGCAAATAGGCTACTGCGCCGCGTGCGCGATTGGGCCGAGATTCACGGAAGCGGCAAGGGCGATATCGCGGCTGCGCGAGCGGCGCTCACCGTATACGAGGTGGACGATCGCGGGCTGGACAGGCTCGATCGCGCGGTGCTCGGTGCGCTGTGTACCCGCTTTGGAGGAGGGCCGGTTGGGCTGTCTACCCTCGCCGTGTCTGTAGGCGAGGAGCCGCAGACCGTCGAGGAGGTCGCCGAGCCGTTCTTGGTGCGCGAGGGACTCATGACTCGCACGCCGCGTGGACGCGTTGCCACACCCGAGGCCTGGGCACACATGGGACTCAAGCCCCCTGCACCAGGTGCGGCAAGCACGGGACAATCGGGAGTCACCGAAGGCCACTCGCGTCTCTTCGAGGCCTGAACCTGGCGGTCCACGGCCGTGCCTGTTCGACGCGGCCCCTCCATCTCGCCTAGAATCGCGTGGGCTCTCGCACGGCTCGGGAACTTCATCCGCAAGGAAAGCGTAGGAAAAGCGTGTCTTCAGCTGTTAAGAGTGCCCGCAGAACTCTGCAGGGACTCATTTGGACCATCGTCGTCCTCTTTGGCTTGCTCACCCTGGGTGTGACCACGGGGCAAACGAGCGTCAAGCCGGGTCTCGCGCTAGACCTCGCAGGTGGGCGTCAAATCATCCTCCAGGCCGTGACGACCGATGGGTCCGAAGTCACCGAGTCGGACCTCGCACAAGCCGTGGGCATTATCCGCAAGCGCGTCGATGCCTCAGGCACGTCCGAGGCGGAGATCACCACACAGGGATCCCTCAACATCATCGTCTCGCTGCCCGGCAAGCCAGATGAGGCAACTCTCGACCTGGTACGCAAGAGCGCCCAACTTCAGTTCAGGCCCGTTCTTGTTCAGCAGCAATCGTTCCCCACCTCGGTGGTGCCAGACTCGGGCGTGACGCCGTCGCCGGGAGACGACGCCATCACCGGTCCGTTTGCGCCGTCCCCCACGGCCTCGGCCTCCGGAATCGACACGGATAGCCCCGTCAGTGAGGTAGCCAACGTCAAGACGGCAGCGAACGCCCCTGCGGCCATCGAGCCTTCTGCCGCACCAAGCCCTGCGCCCGTTGCCCCCGACGCGGTGAGGCCCACCGACCCCTCGGATCTCGCGTGGATCACACCCGAGGTCGAGGCCGCCTTTAGCGCGCTCGACTGCACGGACCCCGCGAATCGTGGCGGGGCTGATGTGGGAGACCCGAACGCGGCCTTCGTCACGTGCGACGCGGTCAACCCTGTCAAGTACATCCTGGGCCCCGTCGAAATGGACGGCACGGATGTGGACCGGGCCTCATCGGGACCAAACATGACGGCAGCAGGCACCACCGACGGCACGTTTGCGGTCAACCTGACGATGACAGGCAGCGGATCCAGTAAGTTCGCGGAAACGACAGGAAGGCTGTACCAGCTAAGCCTCGCCGGTCAGTCTCCGCGCGACCAGTTCGCGATGGTGCTCGATGGCGTGGTCATTTCCGCGCCCGGTGTGCGAAGCGGCACGATCACCGGCGGTACCGCATCCATTTCAGGCACCTTCACGCAGCTCGAGGCTCAGCAGTTGGCCAATCAGCTCAAGTTTGGCGCCTTGCCCCTAACGCTCGAAGTGCAGTCCGAAGACACCATCTCGGCTACCAAGGGCGCGAGCGAGTTGCGTCATGGAATGATCGCGGGCCTCATCGGCCTCATCCTTGTGGTGATCTACTCGATGTTCCAGTACCGGGCACTCGGCGCGGTCACCGTCGGCTCCCTCTTGGTGGCAGGAGGGCTGACGTACGTCGTCATCGCCTTGCTGTCGTGGGGGATCGGGTACCGATTATCGCTTGCCGGTGTGGCAGGGCTTATCGTCTCGATCGGTATTACCGCGGACTCGTTTATCGTCTACTTCGAGAGAGTCAAGGACGAGTTGCGCGAGGGAAGATCGCTCGTGGCCGCCGTCGACCACGGCGGGTCGCGCGCACGCCGCACCATCTTGGCCTCGGACGCTGTGAGCTTCTTGGCCGCGCTCGTGTTGTACATCCTGGCCGTGGGAGGCGTGCGTGGGTTCGCGTTCACGCTCGGACTCGTCACCCTGGTCGACCTTGCGGTGGTGTTCTTGTTCACTCACCCGGTCTTGGCGCTGCTTGCACGTACCAAGTTCTTCGGAGACGGTCACCCACTGTCTGGACTCGACCCTAGGCAATTGGGTCGAGACGCCATGTACAAGGGGCGAGGGCGAGTCGCCGTGCCCGATGGCTCGGGAGAGCCCACGCTCACGCTTGCCGAGCGCAAGGCCTTGAAGGCCCGCTCCGCAATCGACACCGCCGAGAAGGAGTAGTCACATGGCCAACCTTTCCAATTGGGGCAACCGTCTCCACTCGGGCGAGACCTCTTACGGGATCGTGACGCACCGCAAGCGTTGGCTCGCGGTCAGCACCACGCTCCTGCTTATCGCGGTTCTATCGCTCGTTTTCGTCGGTCTTAACCCCGGAATCGACTTCCGTGGCGGAACGGAGTACACGCTCTCGGATATCAAGGATGGCGCCACCCAGACGGCAGTGGACGTCGTCAAGGCGCAGTTCCCTGACGAAGAGCCTCGCGTGGCCAAGCTTGGTGAAAACGACATTCGCGTGCAATTGGGCACCATCGATCAGACGCAAGTGAATGTCTTGGCCACGAAGCTCGCCGATGCCTACAACGTCCCTGTGACGGACGTGAGCTCGAGCTTTATTGGGCCGAGTTGGGGCAAGGATGTCTCCGGTAAGGCCATCAGGGGACTCGTGGTGTTCCTGATTCTCGTCACCGTCGTCTTGTCGCTCTACTTCCGTGCGTGGCGCATGGCGGCGTCTGCAGTCATCGCCTTGCTGCACGACTTGTTGTTCACGGTGGGGATCTATGCGCTCTCGGGCTTCGAGGTCACGCCAGCGTCGGTCATCGGATTCCTCACCATCCTTGGATACTCGCTGTACGACACCGTCGTGGTGTTCGACAAGGTGAAGGAGAACACGACCAACGTGCTCACCCAGCACCGCTTCACCTACGACGAGCTCGCCAACCTCGCCGTGAACCAGACGCTGGTGCGGTCGATCAACACGTCCGTCGTGGCGCTCTTGCCCGTGACCGCGATCCTCTTCATCGGATCGTTCTTGCTGGGTGCAGGCACGCTCAAAGACATCTCGCTCGCACTCTTCATCGGAATGGCAGTGGGCACCTATTCCTCGATCTTTGTGGCAACGCCTCTTGAAGTGGCTTTGCGCGACAGGGAGAAGCAGATTCGGGATCACACGGCCGATGTGTTGGCGTTGAGAGCGTCAGGCGGCAGTGACGTGGTGCGCCCCGACGGCACCGTGCGCGTTGGAGCTCTCGTGCCCGGCCATCACCAAGGCACAGCCGCGCAACCTAAGCGCAAGCCACGGAAGTAGACTGATCGGTACCCAACCGACAGGAGGCTCCCGTGGCTGACACGCGTCCGGCCTCTCTCGCGGGGCGGTCCCTGTCGCTGCGCAGGCACGCGAAGGATGACAGCGCGATAGCGCCGCTCCTTGACATCTATCACCGGATGTATCCGCGCGCCAAGACGGCGTTGATAGAGCGGGCACACGCTGTCGCCGAGCAAGCGCACGAGGGCCAATTGCGGCGTAGCGGCGAGGCTTATATCTCGCATCCGATCGCGGTGGCCGAGATCATCGCTGGGCTTGGACTTCCCGATTCAGTCATCGCTGCAGCGCTCCTTCACGACGTTGTCGAGGACACGAATTTCCCGCTCGAAGAGATACGCGAAGAGTTTGGCGATGAGGTCGCATCGTTTGTCGATGGGGTAACCAAGCTAGACAGACTGACGTTTGGCGACGCGGCCGAGGCAGAGACGGTGCGCAAACTCGTGGTGGCGATGGCCCGCGACATGCGTGTCGTGCTCCTCAAACTTGCTGACCGCCTCCACAACGCGCGCACGTGGGACCACGTGACCCCGGCCACTGCACGCCGCAAGGCCCAAGAGACGCTCGAGATCTACGCTCCTTTGGCGCACAGGATGGGCCTCAACGCGATCAAGTGGGAACTCGAGGACTTGTCCTTCAGGACGCTCTACCCCAAGGTCTATCAAGAGATCGTCGAGGTTGTTGCTGAGCGCTCGCCCGAGAGGGAAGAGCATCTTGGCGATGTGCGCACGGCGATCGCCGCACAACTGAAAGATAAGAAGATCAAGGCCGAGATCACCGGCCGCCCCAAGCATTACTACTCCGTCTACCAGAAGATGATCGTGAGGGGTCGGGATCTCAACGAGATCTACGACCTCATCGGTGTGCGCATCTTGGTGGAGAGCGTGCGGGACTGCTACGCGGTTCTTGGCGAGATGCACTCGACGTACCAGCCGGTTCCCGGCAGGTTCAAGGACTACATCGCGATGCCCAAGTTCAACCTGTATCAATCTCTTCACACCACGGTGATCGGGCCAGAGGGCAAGCCGATCGAGCTACAGATCCGCACGTGGGACATGCACAGGAGGGCCGAGTACGGTTACGCCGCCCACTGGCGATACAAGGAAAACGCCAAGGGCGAGAAGGTGCCTGCCCAGGCGCACGATGCCGGTTGGTTGCGGCAAATCGCGGATTGGCAACAAGAGACCGCTGATCCCACTGAGTTTTTGGATTCACTCAGGGGCGAGATTTCAAGGGCCGAGGTCTACGTCTTTACTCCGCGTGGCAAGCTGCTTCCACTCCCGCAAGGCGCGACGCCAGTGGACTTCGCGTACGCGGTCCACACCGATGTGGGCCATAAGACGGTGGGCGCCAAGGTCAACGGCAGGCTAGTGCCGCTCGACTCGACACTTGAGAACGGCGACACTGTCGAGGTCATCACCACCTCGGACGAGAACGCTCACCCCAAGCGCGATTGGCTCGAGTTTGTCCAGTCGACGCGGGCGCGCAACAAGATCAAGCAGTGGTTCACGCGCGAGCGTCGCGAGGAGTCGATCGAGACCGGTCGCGACATGCTTGCCAGGGCGATCAGGCGCCAACACTTGCCGATGCAGCGTCTGATGAGCAAGACGACCTTGCTCGCGCTCGCCAAAGAGATGCGCTATGACGACGTCGACGGGCTCTACGCCGCGATCGGGGAGCATAAGGAACAACCATCAGACGTCGTCTCAAAGATGGTCGATGCAGTGGGCGGGCAGTCCGGAGCAGAAGACGACCTCACCGAGATTACGAGGCCGGGAACGCGGCACAGGGCCAGGCGCGGCGATCCGGGAGTATCAGTGGAGGGCATGACCGATGTGTTGGTCAAGTTGGCCAGGTGCTGCAGCCCCGTTCCAGGCGACAGCATCAAGGGTTTTGTGACACGTGGGGCCGGAGTGAGCGTGCATAGGGCCGATTGCGACAACCTCAAGGCCCTCGATTCGCAGCCCGAACGGCTCGTGAGTGTCCAATGGACAGGCGCTTCGGATTCCACGTTCCTTGTTCAGATCGAGGTCGAGGCCCTTGACCGCAACAGGCTGCTGTCCGATGTGGTGCAAGTGCTATCCGACCACCACTTGAACATCCTGGGCGCCCATGTGTCGACCACTTCAGACAGGGTCGCGCTCAACACGTTCTCGTTCGAAATGGCAGACCCCTCGCACCTGGGGGCCGTGCTCTCGGCCGTGCGGCGCATTGACGGCGTCTACGACGCGCGTCGCATCACGGGGGCTAGGCGCACCACTCGTCTCGGCTGAGGGGCTTCTGCGGCCGCGCAGACGGCATTCCACGCCGATAGTGCCCTCGCCCGCCCCGCGCCTCGCCCTTCGCGCGCGATGGCAGCAATCACGGTGTCCTTGTCGACGCGTTTCTCCGAAAGCGCCCACCACGAGGCGGCGATGGCCTCGCCAAGATCGGCCGCGCAGAGAACCTGGCGCAGAGCACTGCTCAAGCTAGCGACAGACACTCCACCAATCGGCATCGCTGACGCGCAGGCCGCACCATCCGTCATGAATTGCCACCACGGGGCGCAAAAACCTTGCGGAGCGTCGGGGTGGCAACCGCGCGGGACTGACACCTTAATGCGCGGCGGCGCCGCATCGTCGCCCCTCCAGCCGTGTACCCACAGCGCACAGTCCCCGGTCAGGGTGGCTCTGCGCGGTATTGCAGCGGCGAGAGAAGCAGCCCTCAATGAAGGCGATGACGCCGCCGTCGCCTCGTAACCGACCCCAGGGCGGAGCGCCCGCACGATGCCGTCACGTGCCATGCGCTGCCACGCCGCGTCTCCCACGTCAGCGGCGTATAGCAAGACCATGACCGCAGTCTGCCCAAAGGCGCGCCGCGGTGGACGCCCCAACGACGATCTGTGGAAAAGAAGCCCTGGTCCATGAAAACGAGAACCTTGCAAGGTTTGTTGCGCGGTCCCGCAGGTGCGGACTAGCGCGCGACGGCCTCGATCTGCTTGAGCCACGCCTTGCGAGCCGCGAGCGACTCGGTGAACTCCTTGACCCTCCGTGCGTCCTTGGCGGCCTTCGCAGCCTCGAGCTTTGACTCGAGGTCGGCAATCGCTGCATGCAACTGAGCGGCTGCCCCTGTGGCTCGCGCCTCGATCTCGGGGTTCTTGGATGTCCAATGTGCCTGATCGGCATCGCGAATGGCCTTCTCGACCGCTGCCATGCGACGGCTCAAACCAGCGGCGGCCCCGCGAGGAACTTCGCCCGCGGACTCGAAGCGATCCTGGATGGCGCGAATGTCCTTCTTGGCCGCGCGCACATCCTTGATGGGAAGCAGCGCCTCGGCGGCCGCAACGGCGGCCTCCTTGGCAGGAAGGTTCGCGGCGAGAGCGCCCTCTTCGGCTTCGCTCGCGGCACGCTTGGTAGCAAAGAAGGTCTCTTGAGCGCCCTGGAATCGAGCCCAAAGTGCGTCATCGGTGCTCTTGCGGCCACGGCCGGCGGTGCGCCATTGGTCCATGAGCTGCTTGAACTGGCGGGCGGTGCCGTCCCAGTCCGTCGAGGTCGCGAGCGCCTCGGCTCGCTTCACGAGATCTTCCTTGGTCCCAGCGACCGAGGCGTTTTCCTTGTCCAGCTGGGCGAAGTGCACCTTGCGGGCCTTCTCGAACGAGGACCTGGCCTTGGTGAACCTGGCCCACATCTCTCGCTCGGCTTCCTTTGCCATGCGGGTACCGGAGCGCTGGGCTTCCTTCCACTCATCCAAGAGTTCGCGCATGCGTGCAGTGTCGTTCTTCCAGTGCACCTGGGGCAAAGGCTTATCGGCGAGCTTTTCGGCCTCGGCGACAAGAACCTCACGCGCTGTGGCCGCCACCTCTCGTGCCGCTGCGCGCTCGGCGCGTACCTTGTCGGCAACTTCCTTGGCCTCAAGTTCGACGATGCCGAACCGGGCACGCAAGGCGGCCATGTTTCCCACGACAACGGGAGTCTCGAGCGACGTGCGGATGCCTGCCAGAGCGTCGTCGATGTCTTTGGGGCTCAATTCGGCACCAACAAGCCGCGCATGGAATCGCTCCACGGACGCTGCGAGTTCGATGAACGCCTTCGCGTACGGCGCGATGGGGCTATCTCCCGTCGCTGGCCCCACGGGGGTGCGGGTCTCGCCCTCGACCAGGATGACCTGATCGCCTTCGACCTTGCCGAACTTCGACGCCGACGCGATCGCCTCGGCCGAAATATCGTCGGCAAGAGGGATCCGCACGGTGTGCGCGGTGTGTGCCGCGAGGATTGCGGGCGAGGGTGCTTGTGGGCGAGGCATGGGCCGGGGCTTGGCGGGCGACATGAGGCGATGACCTTTGTGAGGACGACGAACTGGGCGTGGTATGCCTAAACAGGCACCCGTGATGGTACCGCCTTTGGCAATCACCAACACGATATCGATGAGAATGCCCCCCTGGCCACCTCCAGAAAGGACTGTCACCCGTTCGTGACCAGGGCATTGGACGGCATCGTCCTGGCTGCAATGAAACAATGGCGTCATGTCTCGAATAGCGCCCCTTTCCGGATTCCCCGAGTGGACCCCCGCAGAGCTTCTTGTCGAGGCCCACGTCATCGATCGTCTGCGTGCTGTGTTCCAACTCCACGGTTTCGGCCAAATCGACACGCGTGCCGTCGAGCCGCTCGAGCGCTTGGGCGGGGAGGCGGAGGCCTCCAAGGAGGTGTACGTCCTCACGCGTCGTGGAAGCGATAAGGCTGAGCTTGGTCTCCACTTTGACCTGACGGTTCCCTTTGCTCGCTACGTGGAGGAGCGTCAAGGGCAGCTTGAGTTCCCGTTTAGGCGATTCCAGATCCAGAAGGTGTGGAGGGGGGAGCGCCCCCAGGAGGGCCGCTTCAGGGAGTTCTACCAAGCCGATATCGATGTCGTTGCGAGAGAAACCCTGCCAGCGCACCTTGAGGCCGAGGTCGCTGTGGTGATGGCGAGGGCGCTTGAGAGTCTCGACCTGCCGCCCGCGCGCATGCGGATGAACGATAGGAGGCTCGTCGAGGGCTTCTATCGCGGCGTGGGTGTGTCAGATGTTGCGGGCGCGCTGCGCTCGGTCGACAAACTGGGCAAGATCGGCCCGGAAGGAGTGACGAGGGAGCTTCTCGCGCAAGGAGTTGTAGAGGCTGCGGCCGATGCGATCCTGCACCTCGCTCGGATTCGCTCGGCCGACGCATCGTTCAAGGAAGCGGTGCTAGATCTGTGGGAGACGACGCCCACGCACCCGGATGACGAGGCGCAGCGGCTTCTCGCGGAGGGTATCGAAGCGCTTGGGGCGCTCGTGGAGGCGGTGAATGCGGCCGTCCCTGGCACCGCCCAAGCGGATCTCAGCATCGCTCGCGGGCTCGATTACTACACGGGTGCCGTGTACGAGACGATGCTCGAAGGCCACGAAGATCTCGGCTCGATTTGTTCGGGAGGGCGATACGACTCGCTCGTTGCGGGCGGGGGCTTTCCCGGTGTCGGCATGTCGATTGGCGTGAGTAGGCTCGTCTCGCGGTTGGTCTCGCAAGGGATACTGGTATCCACGCGCAGCGTCCCTAGCGCGGTGTTGGTCGCCGTGATCGGCGAGGACACGCGAGCGGTGTCCCAGGGAATCGCTGATCGACTCCGCGCGCGGGGAATCGCTTGCGAGGTGTCGCCAAGCGCCGCCAAGTTCGGCAAGCAGATCCAGTACGCTGACAAGCGGGGGATCCCGTTTGTGTGGTTCCCCGGTGCGGCATCGATCGACGGCGCCGAGGCGGGCGATGGAGAAGTGAAGGACATTCGATCGGGCGAACAGGCTCTCGCCAACGCAGACTCGTGGAACCCGCCTGTCGAGGACCTCAAGCCACGCATCGTGCGCGGCTAGACTGAGATACGCCCCTTGCGGGGCACTGTGCCTTTCATCGGGCGCGCCGCCCACCTTTTGGGCCCACCAGTCATCACGAAAGGCTTCACCGTGCTTCGCACCCACCTCGCCGGAAACCTCCGCGCCGCCGATGCAGGCGCCACTGTCACCTTGTCCGGCTGGGTTGGCCGACGCCGTGATCACGGCGGGGTCGCGTTCATCGACTTGCGTGATGCGTCTGGTTTTGCGCAAGTGGTGCTGCGCGAGGACATGGCGCACTCGCTGCGCACCGAGTACGTGGTGCAGGTCACCGGTGAAGTGCGCTTGCGTCCAGAGGGTTCGTCAAACCCCAACCTGCCGTCGGGTGAGATCGAAGTCGTTGGCACAGAACTTGTGGTCCTCAACGAGTCTGCCCCCACGCCCTTCCCGATCGACGAGCACGTCACAGTGGGCGAGGAGGCTCGCCTCAAGCATCGCTACCTCGACTTGCGCCGCCCGCGCCAGCGTGAAGCCATGGTGCTCCGATCCAAGGCCAACCAAGCCGCGCGCCGGGTGCTGGACCGCCATGACTTCCTCGAGATCGAGACGCCAACGCTGACGCACTCCACGCCAGAGGGCGCGCGCGACTTCTTAGTGCCAGCGCGCCTCGCGCCTGGATCCTGGTATGCGCTTCCTCAGTCGCCCCAGTTGTTCAAGCAGCTGCTCATGGTCGCAGGCATGGAGAAGTACTACCAGATCGCCCGCTGCTATCGCGATGAAGACTTCCGTGCTGACAGGCAGCCGGAGTTCACGCAGCTCGACGTCGAGATGTCGTTCGTTGACCAAGACGATGTCATCGCCCTTGGCGAGGAGATCGTCAAGGAGCTGTGGGCGCTCATCGGCTACGAGATCTCGTTGCCCATCCCGCGCATTACCTTCGCCGACGCGATGGCCCGCTTTGGCTCAGACAAGCCCGACCTTCGCTTCGGTCTCGAGCTCACGGAGCTGACCGAGTACTTCACGGAGACCCCGTTCAGGGTGTTCCAGTCTGAGTACGTAGGCGCCGTCGTTATGCCAGGCGGGGCGAGCCAGCCGCGCAAGACGCTCGACGCGTGGCAAGAGTGGGCCAAGCAGCGCGGCGCCAAGGGCCTTGCATACGTGCTCGTTGGCGAGGATGGCACCCTCGGTGGCCCCGTCGCCAAGAACCTCTCCGAGACGGAACTTGCCGGGCTTGCTGCCGCCGTCGGCGCCGAAAACGGCGACTGCATCTTCTTCGCCGCTGGCGAGGTCGACCAATCTCGCTCGCTGCTTGGCGCCGCTCGCAACGAGATTGCTAGGCGTACCGGCCTCATCGATGAGTCGCGGTTCGAGTTCGTGTGGGTCGTTGACGCGCCTCTCTTCAAGCCAGTGCGTCCGGACGACGACGATGTGGCGCTCGGTTCCTCAGCATGGACCGCTGTCCACCACGCGTTTACGAGCCCCAAGCCCGAGTGGATCGACCGCTTCGAAGAAGACCCTGGCAACGCACTTGCCTACGCCTACGACATCGTCTGCAACGGCAACGAGATCGGCGGCGGCTCGATCCGTATCCACAGGCGCGACGTGCAGGAACGCGTGTTCAACATGATGGGCATCGGCGCGGTCGAGGCTCAAGAGAAGTTCGGCTTCTTGCTCGATGCCTTCCAGTTTGGAGCGCCCCCGCACGGAGGCATCGCTCTGGGCTGGGACCGCGTCGTCATGCTGCTTGGCGGCTATGACTCGATCCGCGACGTCATTGCGTTCCCCAAGTCGGGTGGCGGCTACGACGCTCTCACCGGTGCGCCGGCTCCCGTCACGGCGGAGCAGCGCAAAGAGACGGGCGTGGACTTCGTTCCCGAGGTCGAGAAAGCCGTTGAGGCCTAAGCGCGTCTCGAGAGCGAGGTGATTCGGTTCAAGTTCGTGCTCAGTTCGAGCTAGTTGTCCCGGCGCGCTTCATCGAGTTCCCGCTGCAGCGCGTTCTGCTTCACGTCACTGACGCGCATCGAAGCGTCAAAGAAGGCAAACGTGCCCGGCTCGGTCGACTTGGCTCGGTACATCGCGGTGTCTGCGTCGTGAAGTACCTCTTCGGCATTCGCGTATTCGATCACGGAGGTTGCGATTCCGATGCTCAGCCGCTTCACAAGGTGATGATCGTTGAAGTCCTGGGCCACGGCGAGCTTGGCCAGCAACCTCTGGGCGACCATCTGTGCGCCACGTGCATCGGTATCCGTCAACAAGATGACAAACTCGTCGCCACCAAACCGGGCGCCGGTATCGACCGAGCGCAACTCACTCACGATGTCTGCCGCAACGGATGTGAGCACGCGGTCGCCCACCTGGTGGCCTAGCGAGTCATTGATGAGCTTGAACCCGTCAAGGTCGAGGAACATGACGGCAAACGGAACGCCCGAGCGTTGACGTAACGCGATGGCGTGTTCCAACTGCTTGACGAAGAGTTGACGATTCGGCAATCCCGTGAGGCCGTCGTGGAGCGCGCTCCGGCGGACTTCCTCGTGCAGACTGTGTGACTCCAAGGAGGCGCAGAGTAGCACCGCCCAGTGTTGGTAGGACTTGCGGACGGCCGTCGTAGCGCTGTCCGCCACGAGTACCGCAAGCAATCCCCAATCCCGTTCAGTGGTACTCACTGGAACGACAATGCACACGTCGTTAGCGGCAGGATCAAGCATGCCGATCAAGGCGCCTGGGGGGAAGCGCTCCGCGGTCGTGACGGTGTCAACTAATCCCTGCAAGACGAGTTCGGGATCGTAGGTGCCCGCCACCCTCATCTCGCCAGATGCCGGATCGTTGACCCATAGAGCCAGCACCCCAGCTCGCACCTGCGTGCTTGAGAGCCAATCAAGATCTTTTGGGTCGGAGTGGCTCGTGTCGAGCAGGTGGGAGTCCACGACAAGTTGAGTGTCGAGCATCGTCTCGGCGACATCAACCTGGCGTAAGAACACGCCGGCCTGCAGTTGCCACAGCGCCGCAGTCAAACGAGCGGCCCCGAGTGTCATCGCCCCGATGCCGTACTGCTGGGACGTTGATACGGTGCTGCGCTGTACGTACTCTGTCAGAGCAGACGTGAGGCGACGCAGGACGTCAAGATGGAGGTCGAGACGAGAAACTGACGCGGTCAGCTCTTGGATTTGTGAGGTTGTGACCCGGTCGCCCATGGCAAGCAGCAGGTCCACCTCGCTCAGGATCACCAGTACTCCGGACCGTGTGACCTGATCGCCGTTGCGCTCATCCGTCAGCAGTGCGCCAAAAACTGCGCGCCGTAGCTCTTCACTCACAGCATCGCAGGACGGGTCGGGCGCCGCATGATTGCCCGTGGGTGCGCTCGTGATCCGTTCGGCCGAACACCCGCACGAGTCTCTCATCGCGAGCGGAGTCACCTTCGGGCGATACGTGTCGTTCGGCACTGTCTCGCCGCGCATTCCAGCCAGCACGAGCCGGCCGGCGAGGGCGCCTATCTCGTCGAACCGCTGGTCAACGCTCGATAGCGTCGGCGTGTGAACGAGCGCCGCTTCCGCGTTATCGAACCCGATGACCGCTATCTCCTGTGGAACCGCGACGCCAGCCTCGATCAGGGTGGCTATGAGCCCGAGAGCGTTGCGATCGGTGGCGACCATCACGGCGGTGGGACGTTGCGGGGAGTCAAGCAGAGATCGGGCCGCCGCAACCCCACCCGTTCTCGCGTTGTTTGGGGCGGTGAACACGAGTGCCGGACCCGCCGCGAGGTGGTGGTCCTTCAGCGCCGCGACGTAGCCTGTGTAGCGCTCTTGCACGTCCGGCTGCGTGAAGTTACCTGCGAACGCGATGCGCGTGTGTCCGTGCGCGATGAGGTGTTCCACCGCCGCGTATGTTCCGGGGGCGTTGGCCGGTCGAACGAGGGGGGCTGCAAAGTCAGCGTTCGCAGCCGTCGTCAGCACAACGGGCTTTCCGGCGTCTCGCACGCGTTGCAGGTACGACGATCCGACGGCCGAATTGAGCGACACGACGCCGTCAACTTGAGACATGGCCACAGGGGTGGCGAAGTCACCCGCATCCCTTGCTTCGCCTACCTCGCCGCTATGCGTACCGGCTTCTAGGGTCTGGACGAGCACGAGGCGCGCGCCAGCACTCACAACTTCCCTAGTAAGACCCGCGATAAGCTCGCCGTAAAAGTAGCCCCCAATACTCGGAGTGAGAGCGAGCACGGTCGGGGGGACGGTCATCCTTGAACCCTACTGCTCGCTGTATCGATGCACGTTGCCGTATCGATACGCACGTCATCGCCTCCCTTGCCTGCTGGCGGCCCCATGGGTGTCGCACCTAGCCATTCGGCAGTTTGTCAGCATCGATGAGGTTTCGGAGAGAACGCTTGCTGGTGCTTCGGATATCGATGGCGCGTAGGGCGCAGTTAGTGCCGCAGGCCGCTGCGCTCGTACACGCGACGCAGGGGAGCGGGTGCCCACCAGTTCCAGTCGCCGAGCAAGGTCATGGTGGCGGGGACCAGCAGCATCCGGACGATTGTCGCGTCGAGCAATACGGCGACGGCGAGTCCGATGCCAACTTGTTTGATGACGATCACTTGCCCAGTGGCGAAGCCGAGGAAGACGAGGATGATGACCGCGGCTGCCGATGTCACGATGCGCCCGGAGCGTTGCAGGCCCTTGGCGACAGCGATGTTGTTGGGCAGGCCCTCGTCGACGAGTTCTTTCATGCGAGCCAGAAGAAAGACCTCGTAGTCCATGGCGAGCCCAAACCCGAACGCGATGATCATGACAAGAACGTAGGTCTCAACGCCGCCGGTCGACGTGAAGTTCAGCGGCCCCTGCAAGTGGCCGTCTGCAAAGATCCAGCTGACCACGCCTAGAGCCGCTGACAGTGACAGCGCGTTGATGATGAGCGTCTTGAAAGGCACCAGCAGGGAACCCGTCATGAGGAATAGCAACACAAAGGTCGCGAGCACCACGAGCCCTACCGCCCATGGAGCACCTTCGATAAGGGAGTCAACAAAGTCAATCTGAATGGCGGCCTGGTCGCCCACATAGACCCTGAAGGGGGCGTCGAGGGACCGAAGCTCCCTGACGAGGGCCGACGCCTCGGGGCCAGCCTGATCGGTGAATTCGGTAAAGATGCCTGCCGAGGCGTAGTCGCCGAGCAATTCTGACGAGGAGGCCCTGGCGACGCCGTCCACGGCAGTGACAGTGGTGAGCCAATCGTCGAGTTCTGCAGGCGAGGCATCGGCGAGGATGTGAATATCGGGACTTGTGAGAGCAGGGAAGTTCTGCTCGAAGGCGGTGACAAACCTGCGCGTCTCGTCTGAGCGAGGGAGGAGCTCCACACCTGAGTTGCGCACAGCCAAGTCCGTGAGCGGCGAAGCAAGGACCAGCAGCAAGGCCGTGGTGACCCCCACGATGACCCAAGGGCGACGCTGGACGATGCGCGCAACATCGTGGAAGAAGCCCGCCTCGCTCGAGACATCGGCCGTGTGACGCAGGATTCTGCGGAAGCCAGGCACTTTGGAGAGCACTGAATCGCGCGCGAGCCGGTGCCCCAGCAGGTACAGCACGGCGGGCACGAGAGTCAGGGCCGATAGCAGTGCCATCACCACCACGCCCAGCGCAGCCCCGCCGATGCCGCGGATCAACGACGAGGAGAAGACGAGCATCCCGCCCACGGAAATGGCCACCGTGATGGCCGAATAGAAGACGGTGCGCCCTGCCGTAGCGAGCGTGACGCTGAGGGCGTGTGCTCGTACGTCGTGAGCGCGTGAGTCTCCTGCCTTCGCCAGTTCCTCACGGAAGCGGGACACGATGAGGAGCCCGTAGTCGATCGACAGGCCGATGCCGAGTACCTCCACCACGTTGATGGATGACTGGTCGAGCTCAACCGGGTACGAGAATCCAAACAAGACAGCCAACCCGCCCGCTATCGATGCCAGCGCGCCGATCAAGGGCGCGGACGCGGCCAGGAACCCGCCAAAGACGAGCACCATGACGAGTAGCGCGACAGGCAGCGCCACCGCCTCGCCCGTGATGAGGTCGCGTTCGATTTGGGTGTTGAAGTCCTCGATGAAGAGAGGGTCCGAGTACGCGATCGCTACGCGATCGGGATACGCGCTTTCGGTACCCCACAACGCGTCTTTGAGAATGCCCTCGACAGCTTGGTGTTCGGCGAGGGCCTCGGCTTGAGAGTCGAAGGGTAGGTATGTGACGGAGATGATGGTGGAGGCGCCGTCAACTCCCACATACGGGTTGGTGAGCGGTGCGGCTTCGGGCCCTGGAACCAGCGCTGGGTCGAATGCGGACCCTGGTGTGACGTCATACGGCGTGACCACTAGCACCACACCCGCGCGCTGCGCCACCTCTGCTGACGCAGCAGACACCCTCGACTGCAACGCGGAATCGCCAGGGTCCACGCCTTGGTAGATCACCGAAAGGGCGGGCCCCGTTTGGTCAGTGGAATGCTCTTGCGTGTACTCGTAGACGAATGTCGAATCGGCACCAGCCACTGTCGGCAGGCTCGTACTCGTCCTGTCGAAGAGGTTGCCGTCACCCACTCCAATCAACGCCACCGCGAGCATCGCTGAGGCGGCTACGACCCACCCTGCGACCACCATGAGTGGCCAGCGAACAATGAGGTGAGTGATGCGATTGAACACACCTACCATCCTAGGTTGCGGCGGGGAGGGCACCCTCAATCGATCCGGAATCAGTGGGGGCGTGCAAGCCGCCATTGGCGCCGCCTAGAGTTGGCGTGTGGACCTCTTCGACGCGACCAGCATGAGCGCGACTGGGGTGCCCCACATCTCGGCAAACGCTCCGCTAGCCGTGCGCATGCGGCCCTCAAGCCTCGACGAGGTCGTTGGCCAAGAGCATCTCCTTTCAGAGGGTGCTCCCCTCAAGCGGCTGATCTCTGACACTGTCCCCGCCACGAGCATCATCCTCTGGGGACCTCCGGGCACCGGCAAGACGACCCTTGCCTACCTCGTGGCAGGCGGCAGGCGCTTTGTCGAGCTCAGCGCCGTGACGGCAGGTGTCAAGGACGTGCGCGCGATCATTGAGGAATCCAAGCGTCGTCTCGCGACAGGGGAGCGCGAGACCGTCGTCTTTATCGATGAGATCCACCGCTTCACGCGTAGCCAGCAAGACGTCTTGCTCCCCGCCGTCGAAAACCGTTGGGTCACGCTCATCGGCGCCACGACCGAGAACCCGTCCTTCTCCGTCGTTGGGCCGCTGCTGTCACGCTCGCTCATGCTCACGCTCAAGCCCTTGACGCCTGAGGGCATCGTCACCCTTATTGACAGGGCCATTGCCGACCCCCGTGGGTTGGGGGGCGAGGTCACCATCGACGATGGCGCGCGCGCCCACATCGTGCGGGTGGCGGGAGCCGATGCTCGTAAGGCCCTGACGCTCCTCGAAAGCGTGGCCGACGCCGCAGCCGATGGCGGGGGAGTGATCACCACTGCGATTGCTGAATCAGCGATGGAC